>Ga0099823_1007324_pt1 | contig 11195 bp, 7 predicted proteins | sample CowpearedBW_FD_76831 | JGI IMG/M metagenome (GOLD analysis project Ga0099823, IMG submission 76831) | Root nodule microbial communities of legume samples collected from California, USA - Cow pea red BW | ecosystem: Host-associated > Plants > Roots > Nodule | place: USA: California | collected... | reverse complement strand
AAGTACGTGGAAGCATAAAATATCTTGAGGCCACGGTCAAGTGTGAGTACGACATGAATGAATAGTCTAGTCTCATATAGGTTATGATACGATGATTTGAGGATTCCTTAGGTAACAAGGGTTTTAAGAATGAGTATTCTGTTAAGCTAGAATGCTTTGGTGAGGGGTTATGCTATTGTTGTGCTTGTTTATTTCTTTGAGCTTACACTTTTGGTTTATGTTTGGCGATGATCGTGTGACTGGTCACATGGGAATAGATGACATTTCAGGTGATGCAGTGGAAGGCAAGCTATAGGGATGATTTTAATAAAATGATTTCAATAGTTTGTACATTTTTTTGGGTTGTCTCAGATTTTAGAACTTGTAATAATTTAATATGAGCTTTGGAACTTGTAATAAGTTCATCACGAGATATTGACTACTTTTGGGCGCAGTTAATGTTTTAAATTTTTTCCCGTTTTGGAGAATAATAACATTGTTGTATTCAAAGTTTATTCACTTATTTTATTTAATTAGTAGTATCCACCTAGGGTGTTATATTCTTCGTCTTCATCTTGTTCCAAATCTCCTATAAAAAGGGTTATATCACAAACATTGAAAGTAGTGCTCACATTATACTCACATGGTAATTCTAGCATATATGCATTGTTAATTCTTTAGGCACTCTAAAAGGTTTATCACCCTAAGAATAACGTTTCAACTTCCTTTATTTTGGAAATCTATCTTTGCTCAAATGGAGCCATACCAATATCTTTCCTTAAAAATCACTTCCCTTTTCCCTTGTTATTTGGTTTGGTGTATCTCTTGGTTTGGTGTTGTATTTGAGACTTCACCTTCTCATGCATTTTTTTCACAAATTTGGATATAGATACCCTTTCCTTATGAATGAAATCACTAGGATTTGGGAGAGGTATGAGGTCTAAAGGAATGAGGGAGTTGAAGTCATACACAACCTCAAATGGAAAGATTTTGGTGGTCTTGTGAACCACTCTATTATATGCAAACTCAATGTGAGGAAGGTACTCATCCCAAGATTTGTGGTTTTCTTCCAAAACAACCATCAACATGGTTCCTAAAGACCTATTCACAACCTCGATTTGCCCATCGGTTTGGGGGTGACTAGAGGTGAAAAAATGAAGCTTGGTTCCTTGCCTAGACCAAAGTGTCTTCCAAAAATGGTAAGTAACTTGGTATCCTTATAAGATATAATGGTCCTAAGCAAACCATGGAGTTTCACCACATCTCTAAAGAAGAATTCTGCTTTGTAAATTGCATCATCTAACTTGTGGCATGATATGAAATGAGGCATCTCGCTAAATCTATCCACAACCACAAAAATATAGCCAAATCCCCTTTGGGTCTTGGGTAGACCAAGGATGAAATCCATGCTAATGTCTTCCAATGAGATGAAGCAATAGGGAGAGTGGGTGTATAGACCATGATGCATAGTCTTATCCTTGGCTTCCAAGCATGCAATACACTTATGACAATGTCTTTGAATTCTTTTCTCATGTGGGACCAATAGAATTTTTCTTGAAGAATGCTTAGAATTTTATCAACTCCAAAATGGCCCATGAGACCTCCCTCATGTGACTTCTTGATGAAGAGCTTCCTATGAGAACCTTGAGGAACACATAACTTACCCTCTCTAAACAAATACCCCTTAGGCACATAGTACCCTCTTAAGCCTTCTTTTGACAACTAGCAAAAATAGAGGAAAAGAAATTGTCATGATGATACATCTCTCCCATGTGATCAAAATCAAGAATTTGTGCACCAAGTTTTGATTTTTATAGAGAGACCATCGACCACAACATTTGATTTTTCTTTCATATATTTGATCACACAAGGGAATTGTTTCAAACATTCCATCCATTTTGCATGTCTCTTATTCAACTTATGTTGTCCATTCAAATACTTAAAAGACTCATGGTCACTATGAATGACAAACTCCTTGGAGACTACATAGTGCTCCCAAGTTTGAAGGGACCTCACTAAAGCATACAAGTCCTTATCGTAGATAGGGTAGTTTAGAGTGGCACCATTGAGGTTTTTCACTAAAATAGGTAATGAGGTGTCCCTTTTGTAATAAAACTCCTCCTATCCCTACACCACTAGCATCAAATTATATCTTAAAATTCTTTGCAAATTTTATGAGAGCTAGAATTGGTGTATTGGTAAGCTTCTCTTTGAGTTGCTTGAAAGCCAACTCTTGTCTCTCTCCCAACACAAATGTCACATTCTTTTTCACCAACTCATTAAGAGGTGAAGCTATACTTGAGAATTTAGGTACACATCTCTTATAAAAGGATGCTTGACCATGAAAACTCCTAACTTCTCTTACATTTTGGGGAGTTGGCCAATCTTGAATGGCTTGGACATTGGAAGGATCAACATGCACACCATGCTTATTCACTACGAAACCTAAAAAGACCACACTATCTTAACAAAATGTGCATTTCTCTTTGTTTGCAAAAATGTGATTGTCCCTTAAAGTGGAGAGAACAAGCTTCAAATGTCCTAGATGCTCATGAAGACTCTTGATATACACTAGTTATCATCAAAGCACACAACCACAAATTTCCTAATGCAATCGCTAAGGACATGGTTCATTAATCTCATGAAAGTGCTAGGTGCATTAGTTAAGCCAAAAGGTATCACTAACCACAAATTTTCTACTCATCACCTTCTCTTGTTCTTATTTTGTGATAACCACTCTTAAGATCTATCTTGAAAAATATGGTGAACCCATACAACTCATATAACATGTCATCTGGCCTTGGAATTGGATGTCTATACTTAATGGTGATGTTGTTGATATCCCTACAATCACAACACATTCTCCATATTCCATTTTTGTTAGGGACTAACAACATGGGCACGACACATGGACTTAAGCTCTTTTGAACCCACCCCTTGTATAGAAAATCTTGCACTTGAATTTCAATCTCCTTGATTTCTCGGGGATTTGTTCTATAGGCTGGCCTATTTGGTAAGTTTTCCCCCAAGAACAAAATCTATTTGATGTTCTATGCCCCTAATTGGTGTAAGACCTTAGGGATCTTCTTAAGGGAACACATCATCAAATTCTTTCAAATTTTTTTTCCAAAGTAGATGGATACTTGGATTTTAGATTTGAGGATATGCATGAAAGTGCTCATTTACAAAAGAGGAGATAAGAAGGTTGTTCACATAAGAGAGTTTTTTTTTTTTTTAAGTTTTCTTAGACAAATTCTTATCCTTTTGAGTGACCTTTGGAGGAGCACTACTTTCCCCCTCTTCATGAATGCATAGCTTGCTCCCCTAACTCTTTGCACATGCTTTCTTCCTTTCTCTCTCCATCCCTTAGTTTCCTCATTTGTAATTGATCCTCAAACACTTTGGAAGGTGCTAGCGGATGAAGAACAAACTTCTTTTCCTTGTGGTGGAAAGTAATCTCATTGGTAAGACCATTGTGCATAGTTTTCTTGTCAAACTGCCAAGGTCTGCCTAAGAGAATATGATAAGCTTCCATAAGGATTATGTCACAAAGAACTTTATCCTCATAGTTCCTTGTAGAGAGCTTAACCTCCACTTGTTGGTCCACATTCAAATCCCATCATTCATTAAGCCACTGTAGTTTGTAAGGTTTTAGATGGGGTTTGATTGTGAGACCTAACTTTTCCACAAACCTAATGTTACAACCACTAGTGCAAAAATGGGATATTAGGTTGGTTCTAGAGCATGTATTAAATCGGTTTCCAAACCGATCTAATATAAGCCGATGTAGTATGACTGTAACATATTAGATCGATTATAAGAAACTGATCTAATGTATCAATATTAGATTGGTTTCTGATACCCGATCTTACATTATTCAACATGAATGCATCATGACCAAGTTGTTTAGATCGGTTGTGGTCTAACCCAATCTAAGATGTTGCGCACTTGTTAAAAAAGAAATAGCAAGTATTAGATCGGTTATGAAGAAGAAGAGGAAGGCAGTTCAAATTACAAAGCACTCCACAAAATAGCTTTTGTTTGAATGTGTTTTGGTTTAGAACCATTTCCTTAGCCAACATGTAGTTCTATTAAAAATTAAATAAAATTCAAAAAGCACTACCACGTCATGTTGTAAGATAAGTTGTAAGTTTTGTATGCCACCATATCATTTTTCATTAAAATAAATTACAGTCTCTCGTATGTTACACAAGTTTAGAAGAAGTTTGAAAAGGTTAAAATTTATAAAATTGTATAGACAACAAATTAAAAACTAAAGTTAAGGAAGACATGTGTGTTATTATTTTTAAGAAAATAAATTAAACTTTCAATCCTTTTCAAGTGATTATGGTAATAGTTAAGCTTTTAATTGCAATAACATAACCACACATCAACATCGAATCTTTTATTAATAAAAGAAAAGAATTTGATTAGAATATTTTGATTGTATAGTTCTTTTATTTGGTATTGTCATACGCCACAATATTTTTTTTTATGGTTATTAGATTTCTGCCTTTTCTAATCAGTTGTCGACAATGCAAAAAGTTAGACTAAAAATATACAAATCTAAATTAGAAAATAAAAATGCTTTATTTTTATACTTTATTGTTCTATAAATCTTCAGAGTTGCATGTGATTCTAGATTTTGTTGATGAAATCTATATATTTAACCTCTAAATATTTAGGAGATATTCAAAGATTTTGTTGTTGTTTTGGATATTTGAAAAGATTTGGCAAATCTTGTTTATATTTTCTAATATAATTAAAAATAGGGTTAAATATTTTTTGGTCATCTAACTTTCAGTGAAAATTAGAATTAATCCATCTTTGAAACTTTGGTCTAATAAAATCTCTCAACTTTGTAAATGCGTAGATTTAGTCCTTTTAACAAAATTTTGTTAAGTTTATTCGATATTTCAAACACGCCACTACTAAAAATCAACATTTTAGCAACCACATATTCCAGTCGCTAAAAGGCTTAAAATCAGTCGCAAATCCATTAGCGACTAAAATAACAACAAAAATATGTAGTTGTGAAAAATCTGGTGACAAACCCATTAACGAGCGAATTGAAAGTTGGTCACTAAACAGCCACCAGAATTTCAGTTGTTAATCCGTCGCTAAAGGATTGGTCACCTTCTACTATGAAAACCAATTTAACCACAAAAATTTTAGGAGCTAATTTGGTCGGTAACATGAAAAAGATTTATTAAGTTTAAAAAAAGTTTGGTCGCAAATCCAGTCACAAGAGTCATAACATAGCGACGCTTAGTTTTTGGTCGCTAAATCGGTGGCAAAAAAGAGAAAATTTAACAACCAATATAATTACAAGTAATGGTCAAGTGATCTACCATCACTAGATTGGTGTACTATATCATTTGCACTATCAAAAGGATCAGAAGGAGTTGACATAAGATTCTTTAATTGAATGTACTACAAAATAAATTTTGTTTGTTCTTCTTGTTGGTGCATCTACTCTCATCTTATTCACGCATGCGTTTACTTATTGATGATATTTTGATAATAACTTATTGTTGGTCGACTATTAACATCTCCAAGGATAGGATTTGGCTTTTTGGTTTTTACTTTTACAGTCCAACACACCAGTACTTAACTATTCTTGCTGCCAATATATACATAACTTAGGAAAGTAGAAGCATTCAAAAATATTGTAATCAAAATTGAAAGGAGGGCAAGTAAATTGCTAAACTAATAATGCATACATACATACATACATACATACATACATGCATACATACATATATATATATATATATATATATATATATATATATATATATATATATATATATATAATAACCATCAAAAGAGAAGGTTTAGAATTTGAGTATTTAGGTATAGTATAAAAAATTAAATGTTAAAAATAATATTTAGGTGGAGTGATTTGATGTATAAATTATCAAAAAAATATTTTAACATGTAAATATAAGTTTTAATTAAATTTAATTACTAATTTGATCTCAAATCAAAGAGGACAAGGTTAGATAATTTAAAAAAAAAAGACTAAATTGAATAAAAAATTATAAAGAGACCAAATTGAACATTTTTTTAAAAATTGGAGGAATAAATTGAACCAAAAAATAATAAATGAACCAAAGTAAAAAATTAGAAGACTAAATTACTAATTAAGCCTAATATTAATGATAGGAAGTGAGCAACAAAACAAGTTATATTTATTTAATTCATTAGTTCATGGAATAAGTTCATGTACTGACCAGAAAAATCATACTAAAATACTTATATAAGGAATGGCCATAAAACAAACCTCAAGACCAAACATTGGTTATTCATAATCAGCTGTTTTGGAAGATTATGAGCTACGAGGTTTATGAATACTCAATAATGCAGAAAACCAAGGGATTGCAAGAGTTTTGAAATTTCACACCATTTATGGGACCACAACTTAAGAATTTTTAGAGAATAGAGGACAAGAAATCCATTGGGGCTTGCAATTTTTGGGAAAACAAGGAAAAATGGTTATTGTGCTTCAACAAATAGGGAAACCGAGACATCCCCTATGAAGGAAGGAGCTTAGGGCAAGGTTTAGTGATGACACACTCTAGATGTAGCAGCGACCATGAGGAAGAGGGGTTTGGAGAATGGAGGTTTGGTGCAGAACGAACCATGAAGGAAGGAGAGGATTGGGGAGAGCGAGTTTGATTAAGGATCGAAGAGGAGAGGTGAAATGAACACAACTATGAAAGGAGGTTAGACAAGTTGGAATGGAGGCAAGGTAAAAATGTTCTATGGAAAAGTAGGTTACACAAATTAGATGGCGCCAAGCTCAAAATGTTTTATGAAGAAGGAGGTTACAAATTTGTTTCAACAAAAATACCTATATTTTTATATAAAAATAAAAATAATCTAAATTTTAAAACATCAAATAATAATATAATTATTTCTAAATATTTGTAATATATTACAATTTTATTATTTGCAATAAAGGATTTGGTTATCAATTTTAATTTGAAATGAAATTCAATTTGACTATCAATTTTGTAGATCAAACAAAGGAAATGAAATTGTAGAAGACAAATTGGTATATTATATAATCTTATAAAATTTAGTCACTTTAAAATTAATTTCTAAATTTAAATAATAGTAACTGTATATACACTCGAGATCATATCAATCACCCAACCTACTATTACCTCTAAATGCATCTACGTTGGACAACACGATATGGTTTCGCTAAAGACATACAAATGGGAAACTTTGATTAAGTTAAGGAAACCTAGATCTTGAACACTTCATCTTACTTGAGCGTCAAAACTCTCTATATCGATTTGGAGCAAAAGCTATCTTGAACATTTCGACAAGGAGGTAAGAAGACATTGTGAAGAGTTGTTCACATATATCTTGACGAATAAGTTAATAGTAATAAAAAACTTGTTTCTAATTATATCTTAATTAGGTAGTAACAAAATTATTTGTAAATAAATAAATATTTTGTATGGTCATTCATTATTAAAAATATAACCTTTAATCATATTATAATATTTTATTAACAATAAAAGTTATTTTAGATATCATTAAGAAGGAAATTAAGATTTTGGAAATAATTTAGTTAATTATAATTTATACTAAATATTAATCTAAAATTTATTAGCTTGTTAGTTTAACCTCATTAAATATTTTATATTAATTTTATGGAAAAAAAATTATGTTTGTAAATTTAGCAATCAAATAATTTCGGTCGCTAATTTGATCTCTAAGTATAATGTTTTAGCGACCAACAATTTTCGGTGGCTAATTATAATATTAAGTACATTTTAGCAACTAATAAATTTTTGGTGGCTAATACAATATTAATTTCGATCCCTAATTCGATAATTAAAACAGAACATCTAGTGATATAAAAAATTAATTGTTAATTCAATAGCTAAAATATTACATTTAGTGATAAAAAATGTTGCTCGCTAATTCGGTAGCTAAATACTACTTGTAGCGACCAAATAATTTCAATTGCTAATTACCATATTAAACATATTACAATTATTTGGTGCCTAATACAATATTATTTTGGTCGCTAATTCGGTGGCTAAAATGTTGCATGTAGCGACCAAAAATAGTGGATCACTATTTTGGTTGTTGTATGAATAAATATTACAATATATTGATTTGGTCTCTATTTTGGTTACTAATTTGTGACTACCATTATTTGGTTGCTATTTATTTAAGTCACAATTTGCAACCAACTTTTTTCGGTCGCTACACTACAACATTTTGTAGTTTAGACCACACTAAATTAGGCAGCAGTAAATAAATGTTGCCTAAAAATAAAATAAACAACATTTTTATAAATGTTGTATAAATATCATGAAAACTCATGATTATATAATTGTTGCTTTAAACTATGTGAGCAAAACCAGTAAAAATATGGTCTAAAAATATAGGTGAAGTCTAAAATCAACTTGAAAAACCATTGTCTATTGTGAGGACTTTAAGCAACGGATTTAAAATTATTTTCGTACTAAAAATTGTTGTCTAACAAACTATAGTCACCTATACCACGCCTAAAAAACTATGGTCTAAAAATATGTTATGTTGTCTAAAGTCATTTTTGTTGTAGTGCTAATTTCGGTTGCTAAATAACATTTTTTTAGTGCGTTTGTCAACTAACATTGAATTGGAAATGTGTTAAATGGTATGAACAACTCAAATGTTCTCATGAAATGCATTTGAAACGTCAAATAAACTTAACAATTTTGGTTAAAAAAACTAAATCTACACATTTGTAAAGTTTCAAAGATGAACTAATTTGAATTCTGACTAAAATTTAAGAGATTAAAAACATATTCCGTTTCCATAAATCTTAGCATCTCTTTAAAAGAGAAAATATTAGAAGTTAATATTTTAGTAAGAACATATTTGAGGATTTTTTTTCTTGATTAGAGTCCTTTTAGAAAGTCATTACTACTACAGGAAAATTAATTTGTAACGTCACTTATTTAATGACAGTTATGTTAAAATGCCACTACATTAACGAATTTTAAAATATTAAATAACATTTACCGTCTATTTCAAACCACCAACACATTTTAATCTGAATTTTTAAAATATTATACTTTTATAATATATTTTGACAAGCTATTTGGCGCATTGCAAAACCCATTTCTTTCCTTGAGCCATCTTTTCTTGTCCAAGTTCCTTGAGGTATCTTCCAAGTTATATTCACTTGGAATGGAACCCATTCTTGTAACGAATCTTCCTTTCTTCTTGCGACATTTTTTTCTAAGCATTTTCCTCTCTTCTTAAGTTGATATTTTCTTCTGTTACATTATTTTTCGATTATATTTGATTTTATTCAGAAATTTCAACTTCTCAATTTCGGATCATTTTTATAGATTGAATCAACAACACCAGATGGTTGAAAGGAAAGAAGATTATGTCCATGGGGAGTATCAAAGCTCAACCTTGGGGGTATGTGCAACTTACATTAAGAAAATAAGAAAATATTGTTGAGTTCCATCTTGTTCTTCGATTCTAGTTGTTTGAGACTAATAAAAATTGAACAAAAGCACACTAGAACAAGGGGATGGAAGAACAAAACCTCATTCTTCCTTTGGCTTTCGGTAGGAAGGAAAGTAGAGATTGGATGGTTGAATAAAGAGAGATTATATTAAATCTGTGAGTTGGTAATGCAGGGGTGGTGATGCAACAAATGCAGTTTATATATGTATGGTTCAAGTACTATAAGGAAAAAAAGTTTAAGATTGGGTGTACTTTGTTTAATGCATATTTGTTTATATTTGTCTCTATAAAAATATAAATTAATTAACATCTGCCAACTACTAACTGTTATTTGGTTGTTTCTCTTACAATGCTCAATAAGCAATATATTAGTCTGTGTAAAACTATTAAAGTGTAATGCAAATTCTAGAAGAATCTAGAAAATCCTAAGATAAAAGTATTGAAATCTAATGAAAGTTTTAGAACAAAGTAGAAAAGCCTAAGATAGGAAGATAATATCAAGAACATTCTACATGGGCAAAAATCGAGAACATTCCACATAAGTTGTGGCTAGCACTTTCTAGAATAGTCTATAGGTCTATAAATACCCATGTACTCTACCATTTGATGTATGACAAGAACTAAGACAATATCTAACACACCACTCACAACTACAACTACATACTCCTTCCAACTACAACTTCCATATTCTACTATGTCCACAATTTTCTATATTCCATCAACTATTCTTTTCACAACCTCAAAATACTATCAGTGGTACCAGAGCTACCTTTAGTCATCTATTGGGCGTAGATAAATTTTTCAACTACTTCAAACAAACTATAATTCCATTCTACACTACGTCCAAAATATTTTCTCAACCCATGGCCACTACCAATCAAACATCATCAATTTCGGTACCTATTTTCACAAGAGAAAATTATGATTTTTGGAGTGTCAAAATGAAGACATTCTTTCGCTCCCAATAATTATGGGACATGATAGAAGAGGGATTCACTATTCCAAAAGACACTTTCACTTTTACTGTAGCTTAAAAGAAGGAGTTGAAGGAAAACAAATAGAAGGATTCAAGGACTTTATTTGCTCTTCAACAAACAGTTGATGACACAATCTTTCCAAGAATAATAAGGGCCACAAGTGCAAAGCAAGCTTGGAACACAATACAAGAAGAGTTTCAAGGAAGTGATAAGGTACGCAATGTTAAACTTCATTCTCTAAGACAAGAGTTTGAATTAATAAGAATGAAAGAATATGAGACCATTAAGGTCTACTATTCTAGAATAAAGGAAATAGTTAGACAGATGAGAACCTATGGGGAAACTATTCTTAACAAAAAAATCGTTAAGGAAATTTTAATTTCTATTCCCCAAAAATATGATACAATTGCAACAACGATTGAACAAACAAAAGAGTTGTCCACATTGTCAATAACACAACTAATGAGCTCTCTTGAAGCTTATGAATAAAGATTGAAAAGGCATGTGAAGAAGACTCGGTCGAAAATGTCTTTCAATCAAAACTAAAATTACAGTCTCAAAATAAAGAATATGAAGGAAATAAAAGTAGAGGAGAAATTTATAGAAATAAAGAAAATTCTAGAAGCTTACCTATGACTCGTCAAGGAAAATATCCCCCATGTGGCATATGTAAAAAGACAAGTCACATGGAAAAAGATTGTTGGCATCATGGAAAACCTCAATGTTAATACTGCAAGAAATTTT
>Ga0099823_1007322_pt1 | contig 11197 bp, 7 predicted proteins | sample CowpearedBW_FD_76831 | JGI IMG/M metagenome (GOLD analysis project Ga0099823, IMG submission 76831) | Root nodule microbial communities of legume samples collected from California, USA - Cow pea red BW | ecosystem: Host-associated > Plants > Roots > Nodule | place: USA: California | collected... | reverse complement strand
TTATAATAAATATTAATGTTACAATCGTTATTAATCTGTATCTATTAGAGATGTTGTCGAATATATCCATCTTAGATATCATCGACATCTATTTGAGATATAATCCATTTTAATATGTTTCATTATGATTTTATCTTTAAAAAATGTTTTGAATAATAAAAATAAAAAAAATATTTAAACTGTCTTAATCTTTAACTTTTAATTTTTAAGTAAAATCAAACTATTGTATATAGTAAAAACAATTAATAACAAAAGAAAATAAAAATATATTAGTCTTATCCTAAAATATTTTGCAAGATTCAGAATTATTAATCTTATTTATAAATATAACTTTTTGAAAAGTATTAAACAAGATTAAAAAATATTTATTTTACGCATTACTATCAAGTGAAACCTATAATTAGTGACATTAAAAATACTAAACAAATTCGAAAAATACTAATCTTCTTGAAAATAACTATAAAAAGATCGAAACGTCTCAACACAATCTTATACATATTTATGTAATTAATAAAATAAAAATAGTTAATTAAAATTAATCGTTATGACTAAACAACTAATAAACCAAATGAAATGTGTTCTTTCCCGATGCCCATTTAGATAAAAATCCAATAGAAATAACATAAACAAATAACAATCCAATATTTTTATAATATAATACTATTATTTATCTTATGATACCATTTTTTTAATTGATATCCACATACAATAACTTAAACACGTCAAAGTATTTTTGAAGATACTTCAAATTTCAAATAAGACATCCAAGATTAGATTTACAAGTGACCGTAAATTGATTAAATTGATTAGTAAAAATTATAGATACTTCCATATTTTAAACAAGGCATTTAAGATTGAGAAGTGATCGCAAACAGAAGAGTAAAAATTATCTCAATATTAAAAAAATATGATGCACTTATTAAAATTTTCTTTAATAATTTTTTTAAATGTTCTAAAAGGAAGTGAACATTTCCTAGATTAAAACTAGAGTCTAAGGGTTGATGTAATATATAAGGATTGAAGTTTTACGATCACACAAATTTAATAATACGTTCACCAAAAAAATTAAATTGGACAATTATGTTTGTTGAATAAATAACTTAATTAACTAATATATTTGTTATTTAATATAAACAAGGTAATTATATATATATATATATAATTTAAATCATTCCATCTTATTGTTGTGGTGCTCGCTTAAACTCTAGCTTTCATTCTTTCCGATTGTAATTCGAATTAAGGTTGGTTTTTTCATCACTTTTGTCTAAAGGTTGTATTTTTTTTTTTGACTGAATTTTGTTTGTATTCAAATGTCGATTGTTCAGGTTTGAGAAGTTAGTTACAAAATTATAGTTGTGAAATTTTTGGATTGGAAAACTTTAAACTGGTCACAAATTCTAAGGTATATATATTTTTTGTAGTATTTTTTTATCAAGTTTTTCATACTTTATAGCTTTACTTTAGATATTCAGAGTACTTAGAAAATTTTGACAATTTCTATAGTACATTCTTGAATTGTATATTATTTTTTCATGGTTTCAGTGGAGGAAAATATTGACGCAAGATTAAAAAAAATCACAAATTGATGTTTGTTACATTTGTAACATATATTGATTGATGTCTGTTCAAAGATAATAAGCGTGAATTTATCGTCTCCCACTGTGACATCGGGCTTCCAAGAGGTGTCAAAAGTCTAAAATAATATACGTTATAAGATTTTTGTTGTTGTGTTAAATGTATAAAGAAACATAAAACATCAATGTTTTAATATTACATATAGTTTTAATATATTCTCTTTGGTATGTTTTAAGCATGAAAAGCATGCCTGCTACTTTTATATTTAGATGTAACCATGTTATCATATAATAGAAAATATTTGATTTTATGATCATTCAGAATTATTGTATCAAAACTAATATAGAAATAAATAAAAAGTTATAAGTAAATTTCGATAGGAATTGAAGATATAAAAATATTAAAAGCAGAAGGGGTGATATTTACGTCAAAGCTTATTAAAATTGTTATATTCTTCAGCGGATGTACGTTCAGTCCACTTCTGTATATTACTTGAGAATTTATAAGGAAAATGTTGTCCTGTTTAAGGATTTTGATGTTCAATATTTTTAATTTTAATATTTTTGGTTTAAAAAATGGTGTATATTTGGTTTAATGGGACTAAATTGACTCGGTAAGGTTTTGAATAAAGATTCTTGTTAGCGGATAACATGATACCCTCAAGAATTAACAATAATAAAATTCAAAAAATTCTAATAATATCTTAAGTACTGAACAATAATTTTATATTAATATTATAAAATCAACTTTTATAAGATAACGTTTAGAATAAATCCCTTTTATCTCTTACGTTATATCTAACACAAATAAATTGAATTATAAAACATAATGAAAACTATCATGTAAAAGACTCCAGTAATCCTCAAGGCAATACATCAACAAACTCAACATGAACGAGGAAAAGATGTTTTGTGCTGAAAATAAAAACATGTTATGGTTAACAAACTTAAAGGATAAAATTAATTTTTCTAGTACTCCAAATCTTCTACTAGAGAGATTATTTTCTCAAAATATATATTGGGAGTTGTATTTCATGAAAATTCTCTTATAAAATATGAAGATGATCTATGTCAACTGCGCTTGAACTTACCGACTTAAATTTTGAACAAAAATTAAAACAATCACGCAATATATTATTGTATATAGGAGTTAAATAGATCATATAACAAATTTAAAATAACAACATGTAAATCAATCGGTAAAAGATTGTTCACAAAGTTGTTAAAAATGTAAATATAAGTAGAAAACCACGAATAAAATAGGAAGTTATAAAAAAAAAATTGTGAAGGATGATATATGAATACTATTATAAATTCGTTATGAGAAAACTGTGAATTGAGCGTGTGTTTAGTTTAGCGTTAAAGAATTAATTTCAGTTTAATCAAGTTTCATATACAGGAGTAAGAATTAGTTATTTCTCATTCATGGTGAATTTTTTATCCTTTAATTGATTTTGAAAACTAAACACATACTGATTTTGCGTTAGAACATCAATTCTAACCAATTCTATATCAATTTGACGTCGAACCAAACATGCACCCGGATCGGTACCGGTTTGTGACTTAGTAAAACGCATATCTTCCTTTAACATGTGCAACGTTTTGTTTGTAGAGAAAGCAATTAAGAGAAAAGGGGAAGACTTTTGGCCCCCCTCAAAAGCCAAAACGCAAGTTCGTTTTGTGTTTCAGCCAAACTTGAGGTTGTTCCGAAATTCCAAATAAAAGCAAAAGAAAAAACCAGATTTGTGATTGAAGGCAACATGAAAATGCGTTTTGGCCTTTGGATTTGAACTCGATATCTGACAGAAGCAGAGAGGAGCAAGTGGCACAACACTTGTATACTTTTCATGGCACTAAAGCAGATATTCGTAGCCATTGCATTTGGACCACCATTACTTCCTTCCTCGCCATTTTCATGCTTTTACCCTTCTTATACACACACCCAAAAGTTTTTTTTTTTTTAATTACAGATTAAACTTTAAAACATTTATCTATTTATTTATTGTTTTACGTTGGTAGTTACATAAATGTCTCTGGTTGAAATATTTGGCATTTATGAAGAAACGCGTCTCCTCTCAGTGTTATTCCACTAAACTACATACATATTTCCACAGTTTGCTTTTATCTTTTATCAGTAACTTTAATGTTTCGCGTTGAACAGCATTTATGAGAAACGCATTCGGCATTATTGCTTTTCCATAAACCGTATTATATGATGCATTAAATTTTATGCAGTATCAGTAGCAGAAACTCATTATAGTTTGAAATAAGATTCGATTCTTATACAGGTTAATATTAATAATAATAACATATGAAAAAGATTGCATGTGTTATATGTTGCGGTTGTTAACAGGAAAACCCAGAAGTTAAAGGTTTCAAAGTGACAAACATGTTCTTCGTAGTGTTGAAGGAACGTCTCTTTCTCGGTGGTGTTCCAGAGACATGTTTATTTATTAGTATAAGGTATGATGAATGGACATAGGAGGAGGTTTGAGAAAGAACATCATGTGCAAAGTTATGATATTATTTAATGAGAGCATGGAAATGATTTATAAGCATAGATTGTGGTGTGATAAAGGCCTGTAACATGGCCTGCAAGATTTGTCTTATATACAACTGGGATTTTTGAATCTCACCAAGCCCACTTGCTGCTTATTCTACCCTACTCACACTCTCAATCAGATTTGGACCCCCACCCTGCATATCCTCTATATATTTTCTTTGTTTTCCATTTTTATCATTATTATTATCACTATCTTCATAATATATCCACAAATTATGACTACAACAATGATGAATTATTAATTTGGTATTGAGTATTATCATTTTTGGCATCCAAAAAATTTTTAGTATCTTAGACTTCAATCTCTTTTCTTTTCTATAAATACAATTATTTTTTTAATTATCAAACTACTATTAAAATTGAGTTATATATCATCCGATAAAAAAAATATTGGTTTAATTATTCTTTTGATATTTGATTTTGTTTAGTCTTTTAATTATTTTTAGTCTCAATTTGATATTTCTGTCAAATTTTATGAAGAATCAGAAACTAAAATTACATTAATTATAAAAAAAACAAATCATTCTTATTAATAATTTTTAATTTTAATTAAAAATCACTAATCTATTCTAGAACATTTAACAAAAATGATAAAATTACTCAATTTTTTGAAATAAAAATAAATTAAAGTATGAACTCAACATTTTTTTATGAAGACAAAAATAAAGAAGTTATATCAAAATAATTTTTCTTTTGTATTTGAGAAAGGCAGAAAAGATAAGGTGGAAGAGGCGAGAGAGGTTAAGGGATAAGTTCCTGTATGGAAAGAAACAGAAGAACCATAAAATGCCAAAAGCGCTTCCCCGTGATGACTCAGCATTCAGAATCAGAAAAATACAGCGTATCTTCCATGTTATTCTGCGGCCCCTACACTCTCAATCGCAGCCCTACACGTAATCAATCCAACGGCTTTGACCTCGTTTTGTGCAAGTGTACGTGCATCAGGGGATCATTTGGTCCCAACGTCCCATGGTCCCCGCATCACACGTCTCGTCAACCTCAATAACTGTTATTTCCTCCACCACGTGATTCTCAGCTTAACCTAAGTACTACTTAACTTATTAATATTTCTCTATTCAATACTTACTTAAACTGTAAATTAAAATTATAAATGGATTCCAAATTTCCTTCAGATATATTAAAATTAATAACATATTTTAATTCTTTTTACCTAATCTATTGAGTATCTTCAAATGAACTCTTAACTATAACATTTATAAGATAAAACAATTATATAATTCTTTTCTATTTTTGTTTTATTGTGTCCTTTTGTATCCAAAATACGACACCATATTTTGTATATAGTTTATGACACGCTTTTTTTTTTAGGCGTTTTCTTTTTTAAAAACAGATAAGAGTTTAAAGCTTAGATAGAAATATATTTTCCACACCATAAGTTGTTATTGTTAATATTTTTCCTCTAAGTAGTATTATTTTTACGCACATTTTTTTATAACTCGTCTTTTTGGATGTGTTTTTCATCACACTACTCATAATGCATGACTCTTAATTCTCATTTGTTCATCTCCTAATTTTAAAACCTCGTTCTTTTGAGCATGTTCTGTTATTGATGAAAACATGTTTTATTTAAATAAAGTATTATACCAACTAATGTACTAGTAAAAACTTTTAATTATTTTCATTTTCAAAATCTTAGTCGAGTAAAGTTTTTATTAGTCACGTCTTCGTATTATTCACATAAGGAAATACTAAGATGTTTCTACAAAGCCATACCAACTTCTGGGCCACCCAGTTTTGGGTTTTTATCATTATTTTTCTTTTATTTGGGCCCATTCAATTTTTGACGCGTCATTTCGACTACAACGCCGCAAACGATGGACCTTTGAGCTCTAATTAGAGGACCAGAGACTGGGCTTTTTTATATAACAGGCCCAACTGTATTTTTGATTAATTTAAATTTTGTATTTTGTTATAGTAAATTAATTTATTTTATCAACTGATTAAAAAATCATTTTAAGCGTATTTCAAATAATTAGCTCATGAGAATTGTCTAAATCTTTGTAAACTTTACTTACATAAATCAAACTCAATACCCTTTAGGTCTTCGCATGAGTATACATGCAACGGAGAAAATTGAAATACAGAAAACCAATAAACTACTTTGATATAGATGCAACCGAGAAAATTGAAAAGAAAAAAAGAAGTGTTTTAAATCAATAAAAAGAGTTTTCTTTTGTATATGGATAAATTGATATTATTACATTTTAATCCCTTGTTTTGTTTTTGTCTTCTCCAAAAGTGACAAACCACTTTGATATTCGTGAAATCAACATCGTTTTAAAATGTTGATGACATTGATTATTGACACGATGGAGTCAAAACGAGTCTTTCACTAGATACTGAATATTTTGCCTCTAAACTTTCTTCGAAACATTGTAGAAAATTTTTGGTTCTGTATAACATTCTATTAGAAGTTTTAGTTCACTAACATTGACTCATGACGTAATAGTCACATAATCAGTTCAGTAACTTGTAACGTGTTTAAATATTATACTAGACACTCAAATATTTGTTTTCATTTTAAACTGCACTTTTAATCCTTTTTCAACTTACATGATTCGATAACAATTTGGATTTTAAAAGATATGAACTTTGTGTTATGGAACAGGTCAAAGCACTCCAAGTATTCCCTATTAATTTTATTTTTTTGCTGATAAAGAAAATCCTAAATTTGGATTTACTAATTTCAATTATATGTCAATTAGGTTCGACGAACTTCTAGAAATATTTATGTTTATACTTTTTCTGGCAATTACAATGGTTAAAAAGAAGAATTAGCATAAACTCTTCGAGATTGATTGTGTTACTAGTTGATAAATTTGAACAAAAGGCCCGAAGCAAGTAAATCAAATATGACCTAATATCTCTGAACAATGGCATCACTAAATAAACAGAATATAACACTGAGTAGCAGCAACAAGAAGCTGGTAAGCAAACACAAACAGAAAACCCAAAAAAGAAGGTTGAATCGGTGTAGGGGAATTTTTCCCTGTCCATTAATCAAATCCTAATGTCAATGCTAATAACTGTATTATCGATAATAAATATAACACATTCCTTCATTTGAATTGAAACATTCAGAGGATGGAAGAGGAGTGGATGAGATAAGTAAGCGCCAAAGCCAACATCATCAACACATACGCAATCCCTTGATCTATCGACGTCCCTGAACAATGTACGTCAGAACACACAAACAAATGATTGCGAGTAGAGGAAGCACGTTTTCAGATCCAGTGAAAAAAAAAAAGCATTGCTTGTTGAATTTAGGAATCAGATCTGAAAAAAATAAAGTAGTTACCGTCGCTGGTGGGAGGAGGTGCCGGAGGCAGGGATTGAGCATTGGCGGAGAGAGGAATGTAAAGAGTGAAGATGAGAGAGAGAAACAGAGTAAATAACCCGAAACCCAAGGAAAACCTAAAAGAGGCCATGTTTACTGTTTTGGCGCAGACTCAGACTGTTTCTCTCTCTCAAAGTTTGCAAAGTGCAGTGATGAGATGAGAGGAGAAAGAGAAGGAAGAAACTGCAGAGAGATTTTAACAGGCTAAGGCCGTTGCGATGCGAAGGAGAGGCAGATATAAAAACGAATAGAGGGAACCGGTGAAGCCGGTATGCAGTGCAGTGGTGGGACCCAGGCGCATGTTATGAGCTTGGTGAGGCCATGTGATTGCCCTTTTCGGTTTGGATTCCAACCAGCCACAACGCTGACACTCTGTGACCTTTTGGCGCCATATGCTTTTTCTAACTTTCCTTTTCAAATTATATTTTTAGAATCTTATGTGTGTTTTGAGTTTCTCGATCATTTTATTAATGTAATAAATTAAAAATTATATCTAATTAAAGAAAAAGTAAAAATGTTAAATTATTTTTAATTGAAGTAATTTAAAATTATAAAATTATATTTAGATGAGTTAATTTTTTTAAAAAAATATTAAATAAATAAATAGGAAAAAAATAATTATTTAAATAAAAATATAATACATTTACATATTGAAATTTATTTTGAAATATAGTTTAAAGATTTGGAATATTGAAGTGATTAATTAAACGACAAATGAATAAATAAAAATAAAAACGAGTTAAGGATAAAATATTTTTTATCATTAATCATTTTTAAATCTGTGAGAATAGATGAGAAAATCATATAATATTTTTTTTCATCACTATTAAATATTAGAAAGAAAATACACTTCTCACTCTCAAATCATGTTTTTTTTATTTTCTAAGTAAATCTTTACAATGGCTTAAGTGTTATTAATTTGTTATATGAATAGACTATCACTTTATTTTATAATTTAATGATTTTTATTGACTGTTATTTACCATAATTATTTTATCTTTGTGTTACGAAATACTAACGTCAGATAACTTAATATTTCTTTTGACTATTTTAGCATATAATTAATATTTAATTTAAATACAGAGAAAACTAACACATCTATAATTTTGGAAGACCGAGTAATATAGAGTGTCATGTTTAGAAAACACTCCCGGTTTAATGCCAAATAGCCCTAAACAAAAGTTGGGTGTGAGAAATACAATATGAAGATGTAAAAATATTATATAAAAATTTATAGAGATGAAAATAGTAAAAAGTATAAAGAAATATTGAGAATTATTTGTTAGGCCATCGAACTATTAAATAAAAAATAAAAGAAAAAATAACTAAATTTATCAAATAGTACGTAGACTCATATATTAGTTGGATAAAAGAAATTCTGTGATTTTTCCATTCCTTGGTTAATGAAACATTTGTTCTAAAAAAACTAAAATTTATATCATGATGGTCTACCTTATAATTTCGTCCATGGTGTTTTTGATCATTATTCAGCATATATACAATAATTATGATGACGCGAAAATTTAAAGCATTAAACGCTTTGCAAGTAAATACTTTATGGAAGAGTGTATTGTGGTATTTAATTTAACCTTCTATGTATGATTCTTTGGAGAAAAAGGTATGATATATTAAAGATCAATGTAAAACTGTGTATTATTTCAGAAACAAAAGAAAATGATTTACCTTTTAATATGTATGAATAACTTTAGACTTTTTTATTTTTTGAGGAAATCGAGCAATATTACGTAATAGTTAGTTTTTTTTTTCTGTGAAATTTTATAATTTCTATTTTTTAGTTGAATAGTTAGTATCTTTTAGACACAATGCATACTATAAATGTGATTTTTTCATACAACTAAAAAATTAATTAATAGGATATATATACTAGTGAAAATATATACTGTGTGTTTACTTTTTTTAGATATAAAAAATAAAATAAAAATATATTAATAATTATTATAAAAATAAATATAAATAATTTTTATTTATTTTATAGTAGTTTTATAATAAAAAATTAGTTAAGTTTAAAAAAACAGCCAAATTAAAAAAAATGGTTAAAATTTAAAATAATTAAATTAATAAAATAAATATGAACATCAGAAAGGAACCATTTACATATAGGTATAGATGATTTATTGTAACTCAAATTCTTAATAAAATATTCTTTCAATATTATATATGTTTGAAATAAATGATAATTAATTTATATTCTGATACATGAATATTTGGTAAAAAAATAAAAAAATAAATAAAAACGAAATATTAAAAGAGATAAACAGTTAATAAAATAAAATATACATATAACATAAAAAAATAAAGTCATTTGATATTGTTGACAAAAGAGATTATATTTAAAAGAAAAGAAAAACTAAGCTAAGAATATAACGAGTATTATATGTAGGCTTAATTATATTAATTATGTTTTGAGTATTTCATAAATTTAAGAATTTTTAATTGATTTTTTATTAAATTTTTGTGATATATATAGTCTTCAAAATATTAAAATTAAAGAATTTTTATTGTTATTGTTAATTATATGACATGGCAAATACTTTATATTATATTATATTATATTTAAATGTAGAAAAAAAACTTTAATGATAAAGATTTTCATATTATATTTAATGAAAATTATTTTTAAAATAAATTAAAATTATAAATTAAAAAATATAAAATTAAATAATAATAAAATTGTGAAATTATTAAATATTAAATATAAATACAATTTTATAATTTTAATTTCAAAATTTTTTAATTATCTAATTTATTAATTTATATTTTTATATTTCATAATTTCGTAGTATCATAATTTTTTAATTTAATAAAATGTTTTAATTATATAATTTTACATTTTTATAAATTTATAATGGTTTAATTATAGAATATCAAAATATTAATTGTAAAATTAGATGATTAAAAAATTAGAATATTTAAAACTAGAGTTATAAAATTATATTTTTTATTTTATATTCAATAATTTTTTTATTTTATTATTATCTAATTTTATATATATTTTTATCTTTTAATTGTATAATTTTAATTTGTTTTAAAAATAATTTTCATGTTAAATATATTAGTTCTTGATTGAGATCGTTATTGTTAGAGACTTTTGTAATAAAATATTATATGATAATATTTAAGTAGAATGATAGTATAATTTATAATATAATTAACAGTCAACTTTAATAATATATAATTTAATAAAAAAAATTTAAGATTTTGAAAAGTTAATGAACCACAAGATTAGCCAAGACTCAATTAAAAACTTTTAAATTTATCAGTAATTTAATTATATAGTCTATATAAAATTAGATTATATAACACCATTTACGAAAACAAATCCTAAACATATTTACTTTACGTAACCATGCTTAAGAATACATTTGTTTAAGATGAATATTATAGTTTAGTTTATGTAGAGATGATGGGTTTTGAGAATATTATTATGAAATTATTTGATCGATCTATTTTTGTTTAAACATTATTGTTTAGATGAAATTTTATAACAGTGTGTTAATCCATGTAAATTAAAAAATATTTATATATATATATATATATAAAATTTTGAAAGTCATAACTATGTATAAATTAATTTTTAATTTTTAATATTAATTTTAAAAAAATAATTTAGATATAATTTAAAAAATTAGTTAATGATTATGGATGTCTCCCGCCAACATTCTTATGTTACCTTAAAAACAC
>Ga0099823_1007318_pt1 | contig 11198 bp, 9 predicted proteins | sample CowpearedBW_FD_76831 | JGI IMG/M metagenome (GOLD analysis project Ga0099823, IMG submission 76831) | Root nodule microbial communities of legume samples collected from California, USA - Cow pea red BW | ecosystem: Host-associated > Plants > Roots > Nodule | place: USA: California | collected... | reverse complement strand
TTACAGTCTCTGTTCAACTTCTAGACTCAGATTTATCTCTTCATGTATTAAATACAATATCGGTCAAACACAATAATAGAAAATAATAAGTTTGAAATGTAAAATAATTATTCATAAATCAATGGCTTTAAAAGAGAAAACGCAATTTTGTTTCTTAAGCAGGACAAAATTTTTATAAAAGGTTTAAATCTATTTCCCTCACTTTCATTTAGGGAGTATATCTCAATTTAGTGAAAGTATATTAGGAAAAAAATTATAAACAACTTAAAATAATTTTAAAACTCACACCTAATTTATTTATCAATTTACACACTTTTAACAAGTGTATAAACATAACTACACTTGTATACACCGGTGAGAACCTAGAAGATGACATTTTAAGAATGATTGTGATTTAAAAATAGTGAGACTTGATTATTTTAATATAAGAAGGTTTAGTATAAATAAAATGTTATAAACGAGTTTCATTATTTTAAAACGAATCATCACCCTAGAAACTATTTTTCTAAAGTTCTTTGACTTCTCTATAAAGGTTCTTCCCCCTTATTCGCCCAATTGAAGATCGGAGATCATAAAGGTGATCCTCGTGGTGAGCTCTTCAAATTGGATCGATCAGTTTCTTCATTCGCGTAAATTAAGTTTCAACCCTTTTTCTCGGTCTTTCTCTAGTTTCTGACGCATGTGAGGCTTTTCTTCTTGCATGTGTTCTTTTAATCTTCTATATGAGTCTTTGTTGATCAATGATCGTAACGGTAGGTCTTGATCGTTCTTGTGTTGTTCCTATATAGAGCATCTTGTGGAGCTAAAGGTGTTAAGTTATCTTAGGGTTGTTTGTGTTGTTTGGCAGGTAAGGGAGGCTATTTTCTGTTGAATTGATCATCTTAATAGTTAATTGTGATGTGATTTGTTGAATTGATGAGTTGTATATTGAATTGTTTCATGTGGTTTGTTGAATTGATGAATTGTATGTTGAACTTTTGATTTTGATTTGTTTTTGGTCTTGATTTGGAGAAAAGTCTAATATGTGCTTTAGGTATCATTTTTAACTCTTTAAAACCATTTGGAATCAAAAACACTAAAGGAAAGGTGCTCAATCAGTCAATTGCATAGGATCAATTTTCTCCCAAATTGCTATTTTGATACAACGTCGAGCGTTGTTACAATGCCACTGGGCGTTAGGTCCCTGACTTGGAATCGTCGGACGCCACTTTTGACCGTCGGGCGCTAGAACTCAGTGAATTCCAGGGGTCGGGCGTCGGGCACCACTCTATTTTTTCGATATGTGCTCCTTTGGTAAACTGAAGATTCCCGCTTCATTAACCGTTAAATCAAACTGAAATTCTGACAGTTAATAGTAGACACATGATCATTCGCTTTGAATAGTGGGATCTTTGATTTGAGGTTTGTAGTTAAACCAGTTAATTCCTCATGTTTGTGCTATAATTTAAGTTTCTCTTTCATGAAGGGTATTCCTATTTGATGAGATAGTAGGTTCTTATGTAGTGTTGTGGTCTTGGGTCGATCTTGATATTAAAGTATGTGTTTTAGGAATAATAAATGTGTATGATATGAAAGGTAAGACATGCTAAGGTGATGAAATGATTTAATTCATAATTTGTGGAATCTTATTATGGTATTCGTAAACTCATTTGGGGAAAGTTATATTATGATAATGAGTAGTGCATGAAGTGGAAATATTGGTGAAAAGAGTTGTGAATTGTGTTCTAAGGAAGTGTTATGGTTTTAAGAAAGTGAAAGTGGAACTTAATGGAATGGAATGAGAAAAGTTGATTTGAATTGTTTGTTTCTAAGGAAGAAGTGCAAATCCTTTCTAGTATGTTGTTATGCATTGGTTAGGGATATGTGTTGGTCATAAGCTATCATATACTCTACTAGGTTTACATCGTGACCTAGGTGATGAGAGTTGAAGGAGGTTCTTATAGCGGGATTAGGGGTGAGACCCCTAATATAGCGATGTCATAAGTAACTTACCCTGTCCAGAGGAAATTGATTCATATTGATTAGGCCAAGTGGAGCCAAGGCCTTTGTTGCAATCTGGTGCATAACTTCTTATATCTGAGTCAATGCATAAATCCAGATAATTGAATCTAAAGAGTCTATAATTGTGTGATTGGTATTTTTTTTATGAATGATTGAGATATGTTATTTTATGATGCAATAAATTTAACTGTTATATGACTATTTTTTTATAAACTAGCTTACCTTATTCTATTGTTGTTTGTAAGTGTTGTATTTTCCTTTTGCAATGATCACCTTATTAGTTTGAGCAAATAGAGATGCAGGTGTAGAGACACCTCTTGATGTTGAGGAGTTTGATGTCTGGGCAATGAGCGATTTTAAATCATAGGTTTAATTATGCCTTTGGTCCCCATTTTGGAGTCAAAATCTCAAATTGGTACCCGAATTTTTGAAATTCTCAAATTGGTCCCCTTTTTAGTTTAAAAGTCTCAAGTTTGCCCTTTCCGTTAAGTTTGGATTGACGACATTAGGTGTACAGTGACATGGCAAGGTTGACCAGTTCTGGAACAATGACTTGGCAGAAAAACAGTGACGTGGAATGGCAGGTGTAACTAAATTAGGTTTAGGATTAGTTAAATTGTTAAATTAGGTTTAGGATAAGTTAAATTGTCAAATTAGGTTTAGGTATTTTATAATTTACGCTAGGAATTTTTTTTTTCAAAAATATAAGAATACTGAAATTAGGTTTAGGGTTTTAAAATAAGAAAGCTTGGGAAAATTTGGGGATTGTGCGGTAGAACCTTTGGAGTGTGCTCATCCGTCTGCTTCTCCATCGTCATCACGCATTGGTTTGTTGTGTGATTGGACTACGCGCATTGATTTGAATCGGTGGAGCATTCCCAGGTTAGTCGCTTTCCCTATTTTGGTTCAGTGTTTTTGTTCGGTGTTGTATTTGTTCTGTTGCAAAGTGTGTTTTTTAGAAAGCAAATGTTAGTTTTGTCGGTCAATAGTAGTGTATTATGGAATATTGTGCTTATTTCAGCATGGGTCTGTGTCATACCATGTGCTCCTTTATTTTTTTCGTTGTGGTCCCCTCTTTTGAAAGTGATATTGTGTGTTAGTGTACTTTGTATTTTAATTTTTTTTTTAATGTTTGTCGGTATTTGAATATTATATAGGTGTAGTTTGTGAATATTATAAACAGAGGACGAAAAGTTTGATGTAGTGTTCCATCACGGAGGGAAATTTGTGAATGAGGGGAAACTTATATATGATTATGGGGAAACTACAATCCTGTCTTGTGACCCGGATCGCTGGAGTTATTTTGAGGTCTTAAGTATCTTGAGGGAGATGGGATATGTTGGGGGGAATGATTTGTGGTATTGTGTGGGAGGTGGTTCAATTTTGGAGGATATGTTAGAGCTTTTAAGTGATGATCGTGGGGCATGCCATGGTAACCATTGCTAGGATAATTGGTGAGCTTCATCTTTTTGTGGTTCATAGGATGTGTGATGAACCAAAAATAATAGATATGTTGGAATATAATGTTGGAACAACAGATGGTGGTGAGGTGGGCCAAGTTGGTGAGTTGGGTGGTGAAAAACAGGATGTTGTTGCTGAGTCTATTTTGGATAAGATGGATGGAGATGAAGGTCAGTCAAAAAAAGGACCTCGGCTCCATGATTGTGTTGAGGGTGACTGTGAGTTAGATAAGGTGGTAGAGGCTGGTCCTCAACTTGTTGAACCTGAACCTGTTGAAGGTCAACCTATAGAAGGTGAACCTGTTGGAGGTGAAGGTGTTGAAGGTCAACCTATAGAAGGTGAACCTATTGGAGGTGAAGGTGTTGAAGGTGAACCTGTTGAAGGTCAAGCTGTTGAACCTGAACCTTTAGAAGCTGAACCTTTGCAAGCTGAACCTGATGGGGAAGACAGTTGGTTTAGACAATGTTGGTACAAGTGAAGGATTAGTTGAGGGTGGTGATATAGTTGCTCATGTGGACAGTTGGAGTGATTCTGGACCTCATGGAAGTACTGAAGAGAGTGTTCATGGTCATCATGATGAAGGATTAGTATATGTCTCCATTGATTCAGATATGGGGCATGAACCTCATAAATGGCAGGGTAGTGTACATGTTGAGGTGGGAAGCATTGGAGAGGAATTGGGTGGCCCATCTACCACTAACATGGATTCTGATACAACAAGTGAGGAGAGTGACATCCCGCCTGTGATAGAAGACAGAGGGTTATCAGATAGAGGAATTGGACAGTGATCAACCTAATGATGAAGGTGATCTTGATGAAACAGATGATGGTGAAGAGGGTTATGGGAAATTTGAAACATTTTCAATGCCCAAATCCATGAGTGAATATAAGTGGGAGGTTGGTACATATTTCGCTAAAAAGCCAGAATTTGTGGAAACCATTAGAACCTATGCTTTGGAAAACGGGAGAAGTCTGAAAATTTTAAAAAGTGATAAAAGAAGAATTAGAGTTAAATGTTTGGGTGCAAATGGAAAATGTCTGTGGTATGCATACTGTGGATATATGAATTCAGTCAACACGTGGCAATTGAGGAAAATCATTGACTAGCACACCTGCAGTAGAGAATTTAATATTCGTTTAATTAATTCTAAATGGCTAAGTAAGAGATTGGAAAAGACTGTTATATCTAATCCAAGAACCAAGGCTGTGGAAATTCGAGAAAAGGTTAGCAGGAAATATAACATAGGTATTTCTAGGTGTATGGCCTATAGGGCAAAGGCCATGGTCGTAGACAATGTTGATGGGTCTTTTGCAGAACAATACAAGAGGTTGTATGATTATGCACATGAACTTCTTAGAACTAATTCTGGATCAACAGTCAAATTAAAGGTCAATGAGAATGAAGGTCAACCTATGTTCTAAGGGTTTTATGCATGTTTCAAAGCATGCAAAGACAGTTTCATGTCGTATAGACCCATAATTGGACTAGATGGATGCTTTTTAAAAGGGAAGTATTGAAGAGAGTTATTAACTGTTGTTGGAAGAGATGGGAACGATCAAATGTTACATATTGCTTATGTTGTGGTGGAGGTGGAAAATAAGGATTCTTGGACCTGGTTTCTGGAGGTCCTTATTGAGGACATAGGTGGGACACAATTGTGTACAGGATGTACTTGGATTTCAGACCAACAAAAGGTACACTGATATGTTCAATAAACTTTTATATCCAATTTTATAAATTATCTCCCTACTAACATTTAGTTTGTGTCATTCAAACATCAAGGGATGTTACTAGCTATTCAGGATCTACTTCCTAGAGTAGATCAAAGATTTTGTGTTAGGCACCTATATGCCAATTTTAGGAAAAAATTCTCAAGTTAAAATTTGAAGAGATTGACGTGGAAGGCAGTTGCTTGCACACATCCAGAAGGCTGAGAGCAAGAAATGAGGAACATCAAAGATGTGAACGAAGATGCCTTCAAATACTTGCTGACAATTCCACCAAGGTATGTTTTGAACACTGTCATTGTCTGTTATTGTGGTTAACACCTGGGATAGTAATAATGTCATTATTGTGGAGCAGGTTTTGGTCATGATCTAGATTCACAACAACTGTCCAATGTGATACATTGGTTAACAATATTTCTGAAGCATTTAACAGTGTCTTAGTGGAATCTAGGGGCAAGCCAATAATCACAATGTTGGAGGAAATAAGGCTATACATGATGCACAGGTGGGCCAAGAACAGAAAGAAAGTTGCATCATATGAAGGGAACATTTGTCCCAAAATCCTGACAAGATATAACTTGGAAGAACATTTGACAAGGCATTGGATTCCTAGGTAAATTTGCTCTTGCTATAGTTCGCTTTTCATTGTACAAACAAGATCTGTATAACTACTTATATGCTCATCTACCAAAACCTTGCAGTTGGTTAGCAGATAAAATTTTTGAGGTGAGACATGCATCACATGTTGGGGACAAGTTTGTGGTCAATATCGATGAAGCATCATGCACATGCAGGAAGTGGAGCATCACTGGGATACCATGCTGTCATGCCCTATCAGCCATGAGGTTTCTAAACATAAATGGAGAAGATTTCATCTCCAGTTGGTACATGAAGTCCACCATCACAACAACCAACCCCTACAGCTCAACCTACTACTCAGCCATCACAGCAACCAACCCCTGCACCCTAGGCTTCTACACAGTCATCCCAGCCACCATCACAACAATCAACCCATGCACCACAGGCTTGTACACAGTCTGTAAGAACCGTGAAAATTATTTAATTAATTAATTAATAAATGCGGGTAGTGGGAGCCTTTATGGCATTAAATATTGTTTGATATGATGTGGAAAAGTACTAGCTTAAATGGTTGAGAGTACTTTATTGTGTGAAAGGACTTGGGTTCGAGTCCTACGTATGCCAATTATGTGTTGTTTGTTTTACTTCTAATTTTAATATTATGCATGGTCATGTTGTGTGATAACATGATTATTGAATTATGTGAATTGATAAGAAACATGATTTGGTTTGATGGTTTAGTATTGATTTGGCTTTGGCATGGTTGTGGGTTTAAACTTTAGTTTAGTATTTTTGCTAAAAATCAGTAACTTTAATATGAAAGGGTAGAGAAAACCCTAGCAGGGCCTCCAAAAAAGGGGCTGAAAAACCACCATATAATGGTCTTGAATAGCAATTAAGCCTACAATAAAGCCAATTTCGTTTTTTTTTACATTAACCCACCTTAAGGCACCTATAAAAGGCAAATTGAGAGATAGAAAAGAGGTTTTTGAAGGTTGGTTTTCTGAGGGTTTGCAAGGGCACGAAATTAAAGTAAAAGAGTGGGCATTTGAGGGCTATTTGAAAGGGGGAGCTAGGTTGTCTATTGATCAAGGAGGATTTCTCAAAATCTGCATATTTTAAGCGAAGGCGTCCAAGTTAGGGGAGCTAAACCTGTAAATTGTATGTTTTGTTAATTTTGCTTGATTATGATGATGCTATGCGATGAATTTTCGTGCTCCATATGACGTGAATTAGGGGCTTGGGTATTTGGGTACTGTTTTATTGGTATTTTTACCTAATTGCATGATTATGATGGATTTATGCACTAAGTATGCAGCTATTGTGCAAATTTGGGTGTTGGGATGTTGTATTGTGCCTAAATTATGATCATATGTCTGATGCAATTGATGCAAACTGCTTTAATATGAATTGGAGTATGAATTGGTCATGGTTGTTGGTGTTGCGTGCGTAAACAGTGTAGGAGTTTGCATTTCTTGCTCAGGCGAGATTAGCAGAGACACAAATCCTGTTGTTGCTCGAGCATCTCACTCAGGCGAGGAAATCTGGTCCTGGGCGACAGGCCATCTCGCTTAGGTGAGTGTGCCTCGCTCGGGCGAGAATTCAAGTATGTTAGAGGTTGTGTTTGGGGGCATCTTGCTCAGGCGCATGATATTGTTTTTTTGGCGAAGGGGTATCTCGCTCAGGCGAGAGTCCCTCGCCTAAGCGAGATTTCGAGGGGGGGTTTCACTCTCTTGTTGAATTCATCGCCTAGATGAGGCACCTTGGTCCTGGGCGAATGAGGGTCTCGCCCAGGTGAGAAGAAGCTCGCTCAAGCGAGAGTTCGTGAATTGCAACTGCTGCAACGTTCTCGCTCAGGCGAGTGGGCCTAGCTTAAGCGGGATAGGCTGGGCTGTTTGGGCAAAGGCTTTTAGCCTAAGCGACCTATGGTGCTTTTGTGCGTTCAAGGCAAGTGTTACTACTATGTCAGATTGGATGAGTTGGAGTTGTGATACGTGGTCTACTAGGCTTCTAAGATATCTCAATGGTGGGCTTGCTGGTGTTCCGTCAGTTGTGGCTCGGAACGTATCCTTGAGTTGTGGCTCGGGATAGGGGTTAAGCATGTGGCATTCTATGGGTTGTGGCCCAGAATGACGTCCCTTGAGTTGTGGCTCGGGATAGCGGATGAACACGAGGAACTCTTGAGTTGTGGCTCGGGTTGGCGAGTGTTGTCGGTGTGAGTGTGCTGGTTGTGGCCAGTACGAATGGGTCTAGATGGATTGCCCTCCTCAGTAATTAGCTGACGAGTTTGGTAGTCTTGGGACATTGCGGACTCTGTTCGCATTTGGGAACTTCACCTGGCGTTACGGTGTGTGATCCGTAGCATGGTTTCCCGCACGTGCTCTATCGGTTGTGTTCGATAGGTGTGACAGCAAGACATCTTGAGGTACTCGTTAGAGGATGTAGAACACAGTTAACATGGTTGTGGCCATGTGGAAGGAAATTATGAGTCTTCCTTTATGCAAGCTGATATCAACATGGTTGTGGCCATGGGAAATGAATGGAGGAAGTTTCTTATTGTGCTTTATTATATATATGTTTGATATATATTTATGTGTTATCTTTTTAGCTCACCCTATCTGCTTGTGTTTGGCGATGATCGTGTACGCAGTACACGTGAGCAGATGATATTGAAGGTAAAGCTGGTGAGGCTTAGGCTCGAAGAGTGGGCTAGCTTGGGAGTTTTATGATTTGTGTTTTGAAAAATAAATTGTAAACACTATGGACATTTATTTTATTTTGAGTTTATAAATTATGGAATATTGGACTATTCATAGTTTTTAATAAAGTTTTAAATTTCATGCGCTTTATGGGAAATGAAGTATTATTAATTGCGATGTAATTTTTGTTTTATCTATTTTATTTTAATTAAACCCGTAATATCCTGACGGGATGCTACACAGTCAACCCCTGCACCATCACAACCACATTCACAAGCTGCACAACCTTCTACTACAACACCAAGGGCTTCTACTCAACATTCTCAGCAAGGAACACGTGGGCGTGGAAGACCAATGATGAGGCCAAAATTCAATGCAAGGAGGAGACGCACATGGAAACCATGACTACATGTGCTTTCCTTATTATAAAATTTTGTAGCTTTGATCTGTAATTACCTTTTTGAAAGACAATTTAGGTACTATTGGATCAATATATTTTGTCATTATGTGTAATTGGTAATTAGGGGACCACTTTTTTGTCCATTTCAGTTATGTAGTAATGGTCCACTTCCTTCACACATGTTAAACATTTACGTTGAAACACATTATTTATATATCAAAATCTGTATTGATGTCCAATTCTCATGTGCTGGTCCAAATTAATTTCACCTTTTGCATATGGAATTTATGTTTCAATATAGGTGCATTAAATGTGTGGTGCCAAATTTTGTAAAACAGTTACTGATATCATTCATTAACTTTTTAATCCTTACATAAACAAAACAATATACTACATTAAAGGTCTGCTTCAACAAGATACAACAAAATCTACCCCTGCACACTATAGTAACACCTCTGACAGGTCACACAGTCATTCTAATTCAACAACAAAAACACACTAATCATGTTCACTACAATGCAAACACAGACCACACCAATCAACACCTTAATCCTTTTTTCTAATGAATTAATACATAATTTGATATCAACAACTACTTCTTGGGACATCACATAACTTCTTGTCATTTCTTGGGAATTGAAACTGCCACCAACAACATGTTCTTCAATCTTCACATTGCCACCAACCTTTTGTTCATTCTTCACATACCCACAACATTTATCTTCAATCACAACCGTGCTTGCAGAACCCCCTTCTCCGGTCCTATACTGATCAAACCAGCTGAAGTAATTGCAGCCACCACATTCTTCACTTCCACTCTGATGCAAATATACCATTAACGTCTGTTTTTGTTAGAAAACACAAAAAAATTACACAAAAACAATACAAAAATTACAAATAACATTACCTTGAAGTTTAGACAGCCCCAAAATCTTTTTCCTTTGTTCTTGGCTATTTTTGCAGTTCTCAACACAGCCTTATCACCACAATAACAATTGGGCATGACATTGATGCTTCTACACCCACCTGCACTGCAAAAATTGACACTACTCTTCTGCTTTCCTCCAAGATTTGAACTTGAACAGGACCCACAAGACCCACAATTGGTTGGATTCATCACAGAAGATAGGAGAAGATGACAATAAAATTAGGGATTCTAGATCCAACATTGTTATTGGCTTAAATAAATAAATGTTTGCACGTCATTCCACCTGTAATTGACACGTTTCAGTAACAAAAATCCACCTCAGCAACCACAAACGACGTTTAGCCAAACTTAACGAAAAGGGCAAACTTGAGACTTTTAAACTAAAAAGGAGACCAATTTGAGAATTTCAAAAATTCGGATACCAATTTGCGATTTTGACTCCAAAATGATAACAAAAGACATAATTAAACCTAGATTATATTAGGTATAGTATTGTAATAAAATTATATTATAATAACTTGACAACGTATATAAATGATATTACACTGTGGTCTTATCTTATACATGGATGAACTTAACAATCTATTTCATTTCAGTTTCAATTTAAACTTAAAAAGGCATAATATATGCACTAATTCATCAAATATAATTTCTTTTATTTAAAAGTTGTTTCAAATTTATAAAAAATACTACAGATCTAGAACAATATTATCAAACAATAACAAATTGCAAGTCACAGGTTGAATTAGTTGAAATAGTTACTTTTATCACCTAACTAAAAAAAAAGCACAAACACCGCTACAGCAAGGAGATGAAAAATTTTCAGAAAAAAAAAATAACATTTACTCAAAAATGAAATTTAATCCAGTGTAAATGTTCTAGAGTTTACCAACTTGTACATGACAAAATATTTTGTGAAAAAATGTAAAATTAAATCAGATTCTTAGGGAAAAGTTTCCAGAAAAAAGAGAAAGCAGGCAATGAATATGATGATAGCAGGAGGAAGAAACTAACAAAGAATAAAGAAGAGAAGGAAGAAAAAATTATTAAAAGAAAAGATAAAAAACATGGGCTTAAGGATGATCCAAGATCTTACATTAAACATTAATTTTGTTCCTGATGTAACAGTTTGCTGCTTAAATGATCAGAAGTTCCGTATAGTTTATTGAATATATTTTTGGATTTGTAAACATTAATTATTTTTGTGCTAAAAATGTCTTGTTAACGTGGGTAACAGATTGTATTTATAAATGTTTAAAAAAAGATAAAACAAACTATCGATAAGATTTTTTTTTTAAAGTATAATAATTGCTTTGTTCCTTAGTAAGTCTATTTTAAGGTTCTTTTAGAAATCAATATATATAATATTTTTTCTAATAAAATGTTAATATTTCCATTTTAC
>Ga0099823_1007311_pt1 | contig 11203 bp, 11 predicted proteins | sample CowpearedBW_FD_76831 | JGI IMG/M metagenome (GOLD analysis project Ga0099823, IMG submission 76831) | Root nodule microbial communities of legume samples collected from California, USA - Cow pea red BW | ecosystem: Host-associated > Plants > Roots > Nodule | place: USA: California | collected... | reverse complement strand
TTGTCAACTTTTCCCTTTTCATTTAGTTTAGTCTTGTTAACCCACTTTACTCCAACTACTTTAGCTCCCTTTGGCCGATCAATTAATTCCCAACTGCCATTTTTCTTAGTTGCCTCAATCTCTGCATCCATGGCATTTTTCCATTTGTCAATCTTCATAGCTTCTTCAAAATTGAGTGGATCAGCACCAACACTATATGAGGCAAAAAATGTTGAGTAAAATACAACCTCTTCATCAGACAACCCTTCACCGGACACGTTGTCTCTTAGCCAAGCTGATTGCTTTCTAATCCTCCCTTCCACAAGGTCATCAAAAGTTTCTTGACTAGTGTAAGAGACTCCTTCAGTTGTGCATCAATAACATCTTCCTCTATAGGAGATTCTTCCGAGACCACATCTTCACCATCTTCCCATTCTAACTCGTATATAACACTTTACTCTTGTTGGTTGTCCCAGTCCCATTTTTTATTTTCTTCAAAAACCACATCTTTGCTTATTATAATCCTTTGTGAGATAGGATCATAAAGCTTGTATGCCTTTGATTCTTCGTTAATTCCGAGTAAAACACACATCAAACTTTTCTCATCTAGTTTAGATCACAAATTATCAAGTACGTTAGCATAATAAACACAACCGAAAACTCTGAAATGTTGGACTGATGGCTTCATTCCACTCCAAGCCTCTTCGGTTGTTTTGTCATTCACCACTAGCGTTGGACTGCGGTTTAACACGTGCACAGCCCAATTTACTACTTCTGGCCAAAATGTTTTAGGTACTTTCTTTTCAGATAGCATGTTGCGAACTAAATTCATGATTGTTCGATTCTTCCGCTCTACAACACCATTTTGTTGTGGTGAATATGCAGCCGTCTATTGTCTTTGCACTCCATGCGCATGACATAAATTGTTGAATTCTCAATATGTAAACTCTCCATCACGATCTGTGTGCAATCCTTTGAGAGACATATCTATGGCTTTCTCAACATGCAACTTGAAGCTTTTGAAGACAATAAAAGGCTCTGATTTTTCTGCCAAAAAATAAACCCAAGTTTTTCGACTAAAATCATCAATAAACGTAAGCAAATACCTTTTCTTACTATTTGAGGCTGGCTTAATTGGTCTGTAAATGTCAGCATGAACAAGCTTAAGAATATGTGAAGCTCTCCAAGAACTTCTCATGGGAAAAGAATCTCGGTGTTGTTTCCCTACCAAACAATCTTTGCACAACTTAGAGGGCGACTTAAGTAATGGTAAACCTTCCACCATTCCTTTTTGTTGCAGGGTTTGTAAGCCTTTAAACTTAAGTATCCAAACCTGTGATGCCACAGTTGCGCTACATCTTCTATAACGGTGTTAAAAAAAGTGGGGGCTATAGGCAAAGAGATGGCATGCAAGATAAACATCCGATTTGATGACATTTTAGATTTCATAATCAAACCTTTTTCTGGATGATATATTTTGCATTGTCCTTGCTGAAATAAAATGCTTAACCCCTTCTCTTGCAATTGACCCAGATTCAGCAAATTATTCTTCAAATATGGAACATAAAAACTCCCGAGATAATGCTAATAACTCCGTTTACATCAAGTCTAATGTTGCCTTTCTCATTAATCACCACGCTCGAATTATTTCCCAACTTCACTGAATCTGAGAAGCTCTCATCAAGGTCAGAAAAAAATTCCTTTTTTTTGCACATATGGTTACTGCATCCAGAGTCAAGAAACCATACGTCTGTCTTTTGTAGCTCCTTTTCTTTAATATAAGCCATTAACAATATGTGTTCTTCATTTTATGCCTGAGTTTCTGGAAAATGTGCCACTCCTTTCTTACATTCCCACTAAAAGTGCCCGAGCTTGTGACAATTATAGCATTCTACTGTTGCTTTGTCAAAACTTTGCCTGCTGCAGCCATGACCTCTTCCTCCAAAATTCCCACGCCCTCTTCCTCGTCCAGTAGAACCCGCATATTGGCTTCCATGAGTCACCTTCAGAGCATGTTGTTCATGTACAATATTACTCATGTGTTGTTCATGCACAAGTAAGTTACTTTGCAGCTCATCGATCGATAACATACTCGTATCCTTGGATTCTTCAATTGAACACACAACATAATTGAACTTTGGTGTCATTGACCTTAAAATCTTTTCTACCACAACAACTTCTTTCAAATCTTCACCAATGGCTTTCATTTTATTACTGATGACAAGAATACGAGCAAAGTAATCATTCACAGATTCTTCTTCCTTCATGTGAGTAGTTTCGAACTGCTTTCACAAAGCTTGGAGATGAGCATATTTTACTCGGGTTGTTCCTTCAATTTTTGCTTCATGGAGTCCCAAATACTCTTTGATGTATCTTTGTTATTATAGTTTCTAATATTGAACGATCTAAAGCCTGAAATAAATAGTTCTTAGCTTTAAGATCTTTCAATTTCTACTCATCATAAGTTTTCCTTTGTGTCTCAATCAGCGTGACACCTTCTACTGCTGCAGAAACTCCATTTTTGACCACAACCCAATACTCCTTGGATCAGAGGAAATTTTCCATAAGCATCGCCCAATGACTGTAGTAACCATCAAATCTTGGCACTACTAGTTGAACAAAAGCACCACCCTCCATAACCATTGTCGTTGCTTAGATCAAAGAAGACTTTTGCTTGTCTACAGAGCCCCTTACGAGGCTCTGATACCAGATGTTAAAGGAAATATAATAAAGTGAACGTGAGAGAGAGATATTGAACGAATGCACAGTATATTATTGAGTGGAAGGCACCAGGCTATTAAATAGCTCATACACAACTAATATAAACAGAAAAAGCCTACATTTAAGGGGCACACTTGTAATTGAATTTTATTGGACCACTTCCTGACACCGGCTTGCCTAACCCGCCCAACTGATGGGCCAAAGACGAGTCAATATGTCCTTGTTTGCTATTTTTTTTTTAATTTTTCATGTTTAAAAATTAAAAATAAATAATTTTTTTATATTATATAAACCAATATATATATATATAATTTATAAACAAAAATTTAAAAAAGTTAAAAGAAAATTAAAAAAAAAAGTGGCGGGCAAGCCCACCAGCTTGTCCTGAGGCGGGACGGGTTGAATTGTCCAACCCATTTTTTAGCGACGGGCCAACTCCGACCCGACTCGTTTTTAGCGGACCAAAGATAGGGCAGGTCAAAACAGGCCAGGCTGGACCATTTTGCCACCCTAAGTTTATCTTTACATCCCTTCAATGACTTCCTTATGAACACGTCATTCTCTAATTTATGCGTTGTCTCTTTAATCTTATTCAAATTCCCTTTCAATATTTGACCTACCAATTTTGTGTTGTGTTTCCTTTTTAGACATAAGAATGTGATATTTATTTACAACTCATAAATAAATAATATTTTTCTTCATAAAATAAATAAATAAGTGACCACCAACTTTTTGTTGCATTTCCTTGGTAGGCATAAAGATGTGATATTTCTTTATAAATCATAACTAAATAATCTTTTTTTACATAAAATAAATAAATAAATGACCCACCAATTTTATGTTGTGTTTTCTTTTTAGGCATAAGGATGTGACATTTATTTATAAATCATAAATAAATAATCTTTTTCTTCATAAAATAAATAAATATGTAAGACCCTAACACTTTAAAAAATGACATCATCTAAAAGTGTGACTTGATTATTTTATTATTAAAAGGTTTAAGTATAAATAGAATTGTTATAAATGAGTTTCACGATTTATAAGACACATCATTTCTCTAAAAACCACCTTTATAAAGTTATCTGACTTCTCTTTGAGGGTTCTTCCTTTTTGCTCATTTGATTGAAGATATGAGATCGTAAGAGTGATCCTCGCGATGAGCTCTTCAAATTGCACCAATCAATTTCTCTGTTTGCATAAGTTGACTTTCAATCATTTTTCTTGGTCTTTTCATTTTTATCATTGCATGTGAGTCTTATTTCACTTGCATGTGCCTTTTTTAGTCCTCAATATGAGTATCTGTTGATCAATGATCATAACGTCTCTACTGATCAATGATCGTAACAGTATGTCCTGATCGTTTTGGTGATATTTCTATGTGTAGATAGAGCATTTTGTATGGAGTTAGAAGTGTTATATATGAAGAAGGGAATTGAATAATATTAAGTGTGTATAACATGTTACAAGGGTGTGTTATATATACACAAAGCTAACTTTATAAATCACAAGTAAATGGACCTAAAACATGCGCCTATGCTAATATCATTAAAAAAATCAGCTTCTTTTTAACAAAGCTTAAAAGCATGAATTTAGGTTTTGATAAAGAATTTTGAAAATAGTGGAATTTTACTACTAAAAATTGAGTATTCACTAATGAAGTTAAATAAATTTACTTGGTAGCAAATTAACAATTTTGGACCTTTATGAAATGTACAAATACGAGATATTATCAATTTTTATCTATATGAATCTAAGGACTAAAGTTACTTTCTCTTCAATATTATTTTGCAATCAATACTATTTAAAGGATAACAAATTTCACATCTCAAATGTCAAAGAGATTAGGCTAGTGAAGATCCTGATATAGCAAATATTTAATTCTATATCAACTTATAACTCATACAAATATAATGTAATATAATAAATAAATAATCATATTCCTTGTTTAAGAGGTTAGCATATAAAATGTGATTTTTATATTATATGTATGACAATATTTATTTAAAAATCTTATTATTTTAATATATTAGTTTTTGATCTGTACGTTTTCTGGAGGTCGATTTGTATATCTATCAAAGGTTGAGGTATTTAATCTTAGAATATACAACAAGGTCATGTTATCCAGGTCTTACGCTTAGCATATATGCAAGCTTAAGCCTTGGGGGCTAGTGATCTATATTCTTTTAGAGGATGATCTGTAGATCTATAAGAGGTTGAGGTGTCAATCTTAGGATATAGAACGAGGTCATCTTATCACCAGACCTTACACTTGGCATAAATGAAAGCTTAGGCCTTGGGGGCTAGTGATTTGTACGTCTTCTAGAAGTGGATCTATATATTTATTAGAGGTTGAGGTGTTAATCTTAGGATATACCATTGATCTATATATTTATCAAGAGTTAGGATCAGTTGAGGAGAGTTGTCTCCGTAAACGGCCTAGGTTAATCTTGGTTATAAGAGGATTAACTGCCCCAAATCTCGAATTAATGAGGATGTTAGGTTAAAAGCCCATGTGGCAGGACATGTTCAAGAAATCACCATGTTATCCTATATTTACGCTTACTAGGAAAATGTTGAACAATGCAGGGCGATTTTCCAATAAGAAGTCACATATCCAAATGGGGCAACTTGGATAGACTCACGAGATAGTATTTAAGGAACAACAAGTGGCTAACACAAGGCAGATCGAGATAATTAACTAAATAGGAGAAACAATAAATGTTCTTGATCTAGACTTGCTCCAAATTTCAGGCAGAAATCATTTTTATTCTCAAGTGACAAATGTTATCAAACCTCACCTCCACACATGGGTCATGTCTTAAACATGACTTGTACTGCCCTTGCTCGCCTGATGGTAGGCCGATCTCTATAACATCGTTTAGGCCCTCGGCCCATATCCAATCTTGACCACGGCTAACCCCAACCGGGCGAGTAATATTTGAGCCCAACCTGCCATAGACTACGAATCATATTCGGTTCGAACTACGTCATGACGATATGCAGCCCAACCCACCTTGAGTTCGCCTTTGGCGTAGGAGACATGCCAACAGTCACCACGCACGTAGGACTCGACACCAAGTTAGCCACCAAAACCCAGACCGTGTCAACGAATCTAGAGAAGTTGAGAGTAGAGCATAGGTAGTCCAAGTATAAGAGAGAAAGCATCCTGTCCATTTGGGGGATCGCCAACAAGCTAGCACACATGTATCATAAAAAAAGCACCCAGGGCATCCCACTTTAGTTTTGCTTTGACTTAGTTACTTCAGTTACTTCCTAAATATTGTGCTCACGCGTGGCATGAAGTGATTGTGTGTCTTGTCGACCACATCTAGTTTGTTGGCGAGAACATGACTATATTGTTTGTTGTATTTCATAATTACTAATCGTACTCTCATAATTAAAACAACCTTCAACATTTTATTACATTATTATTGTCAATGTTGTCTATAGTTTCATCATCAACCTGCCACAAAGGAAGAAAGAGAGGGAGAACACAACAGGTAGTTTGAGTATAAGAGAGAAAGGATCCTGACCATTTGGGGGATCATGAACAAGCTAGCAAAAAGGCATCATAAAAAACAATAAAAAAAAAATCAAACAGGGCATCCCACTTTAGTTTTGCTCCAACTTAGTTACTTAAGTTACTTCCTAAATTTTGTAATCACGCGCGGCAAGAAGTGATCGTGTGTCTCGTCGACCACATCCAATTTGCTAGCGAGAACATGACAATTGTTTATTGTATTCTATAATTACTAATTGCACTCTTATAATTAAAAACCCTTCAACATTTTATTACATTATTATTATTATTATTATTATTATTATTATTATTATTATTATTATTATTATTAATGTTGTCTCTAATTTCATCATCAACCTGTCACAAAGGAAGAAAGAAAGGGAGAACACAACAAAAGAAGAAGAAGAGAGTAAATACAGATAAAAAAACTCATTCTAAAAAGCTTTTTTCATAACATATTTCATATGTTTTGGTATTTTTTTTTCTAAACATATTTTATGTAGAGGTGTTTTAAAAACTCATTTCGAAAAACATTATATTTATCCTATAAAGTTTATTCTCGAAATCATATTCTAAGAGACTTATTTCAGAATACATCTTTATTCCAAAAATCTCGTCCTATAAATCTTATTCCGGAAATTTTATTTTGAATATCTTATTCCAAATTTTTTCGAAAACTTCTTCTAGAAAGTTTTCGAAATATAGGAGGGTATAATATCATTTAGAAAATTTGAGGAGGTGTGGAAATTGTGAAGTGCAGGAAGTAAAAGTCCTTAAACATAATCAGGGCCCATGAGTATCGGGCTTTTGCCAAGCCCATTTAATCAGAATCCACCGAAGAACTCCTCGGGTTTCTTCCGTGACTCGGCTCACTGCAAAACCCATAGCTCAACCAAACGAAAAAATGTCGAGAGAGGAAGAAAACGATGCTCTGCGGAAAAATGTTACGGCTTCAGAGAAAGAAAACGAAGCTCCGTCACGGAGGGATTCCAAAAAAGTGCGAGAAAATTCGGAGGTAGACTCGGAAACCGAGAGAAGGCGCAGCAGTTCGAGGAGAAAATCGCGAGGAGGAAGCTCGGATTCCGATGACGGAGACAGACCACACCGGAAGAAGAGGAAATCGCGGCGGCGCTATAGCAGCGAGTCGGATTCCGGCTCCGGTTCAGATTCCAGTTCGGAGGAGTCCGAGTCCGAGCCGGAGCGGTCCGGTTCGGATTCGGAGTATTCGGAATCGGAGAACGAGGAGGAGCGCAAGAGGAGAGAGAAGAGGAGGAGGAGAGAGAAGGAGGAAGAGAGGGAGAGGAAGCGGAGGCGGAGAGAGAAAGAGAAGAAGAGGCGGAAGAGAGAGAAAGAGGAGGAGCGGAGGAAGAAGGAGAAGTTGAAGAAGAAGAAAAAGAAGAAGGAGCGGGAGGAGAGAGGGAAGAAGGGAGCTGTGACGAATTCTTGGGGGAAGTATGGGGTTATTAGAGAAACTGATATGTGGTAAGAGATTAATGCCTTTTTATTATTTGTTAATTGTTGTGTTCGATTGTTGATTAAAATGTGAGGGATGATTGCTTGTCGGGATGCATAGTTCAATTTGATTGAATGATGATGGGATCGAGAATTATAGGTTTTCAAATTGATCGGTGGTGTAGTTTCGTATGAACGTTGGTAAGATTATTATGGGCAATGACTAAGAACTGGATTTGATATTTTCACATGACAAGAAGAACTGTAAGGTGAACAATAAGAAAGACAATAATTTATCTACAAAATTCCAGCGTGCTCCAAAAAAATTTCTCATTTCATTTGTTTACAAGAGAAATTAAAACTCAACTATAATATGTTAAATGATCTTCACAAGACATTTCATTTCATTGCTTGGGCAGTAGGTTATAATATACACACCTGATAATGATTTCTAGTTTTTAGGGATTTTACAATTTTAAAGTTTGGCGGCAAGATGCCAATGACACAACTTATGATATATAGAGATGTTGGCATATGCAAAGGTGACACTTTTTCTCTTATTTTGCATAATGTAGGAGAGCAGCAGCAGAAATTTCTTAACGGGTAATTGTTGAAAGGGTTTAAGCATAACAATATGTACATGATATTTATGACAATTTAGCATGCACTTCTCTGTTTAGACTTTATTAGATAATTAACTGAAACAAATTGTGGAATTGGTAACATGTTTACTGGATATTATGATCACACTTTTATATTTCTTTTGGAAGCGTCAATTTGTTCAAGACTCTCAACTCTAGTGTTTGTGGTATCAAATTACCGAAACTGGTGAGCAGATGATTAAGTAGTAGAGTTATAAAGGCCTTCTTGAAGTAAATAAGCATCCTGCATTTTTAGTGTAGCCTGAATTTACTAAATAGCCAATTACCTGAATGATGACCTTGCCATACCATTTTGTGAGTGATGTTATGAACCTCTGAATATTACAGGACCAAACGACCAGAGTTCACTGCATGGTTGGCCGAAGTAAAACAGGTGATTATTGGTTTAGTTTCTATATGGCATCTAAACATGTTTGATGTTTGTTCTTCCATGGTGGTCCTCTGTTCTTTCTTGCAATATCATCTATATATTCTTCACCCAAATTAAGTTTGTGGTCGTCTATATTTCATTGAGAAACCAGATCTTCATAATAAGTAGATGATTGCCTTAAAGCCTGTTGGACTTGATCAATTTGACCAAAAAACTCCTTCCTCTAAATGCAAATGTAGATTTTTTTCCGTTCATGTATTGGAGTCCTAATTTATTTCATGTCATGGTTATATTAATATATATTCTGTATTGTAATTGTTGTGGTATTTTAACAGGTGAACCTGGAGAATATGTCCAATTGGGAAGAAAAACAGATGTTCAAAGAGTAAGCAAAGCAACTATCGAGTCAAGATTTAAATCCTGAACTGTCAAGCTATTTTTTGAATTGTGAATCATAGTTTTGTATCAAATTGTAAGATTCAGGTATAATGAATAATTATGTCAAATATATCATATGGATGATATATGGTTTTCAACGAAAAATATTCAATAAACAGATAAAACAATTTAAAAGAAGTCATACAAAACAAAAGCAATTAGTTATATATAAGTCTGTAACGTCTTCATTTTAGATGAAAGAAAACAAAGCAATCAAATAACTAGAGAGAGTACATGCATTGTGTGAATTGTATAGGTGATATGAAGTTCGACATTCATGTATCGTGGATTCAAAGTCATTTGAGATTCATGTTGGAATATAAATCAGTAGGTGACGATAATGTATTATTGAATTGTAAGATTCAAATCTTGGATCTTAAGATTCTGATAAAAATTACATAAGTGCAAATAAATCCTAGTATGTTCTTAGTGATTTCTTTAACTACATGGCACTTATTGACCAACCAATTATTAACATGTTAATGGTTACATTTAATACCGTGTTAATTTTCTTTTCTTGGTACATGTGTTTATTTTAATGTAATCTAATTCCTGATATGCAGATTCATGGAGGATCACAACACAGCTACTTTTCCTTCCAAGAAGTAAGATCTTGCAGAGTGTCAGTTGAGCTTATTTAAGTCTGTGTATTCCTTTGAGCCCTTATTTTTGTAAATAAGAACTAATATATGCCCACATACCTGTTATTTGGTATCTGGCAATATTTTTGTCTTCTGATTTATCTATGCTGTGCTCATCAATGCTAACTCCTCATTTTTGCAATGATGACACGGGTCTGATATCTTGAATGAACATTTTTTTTTGTATCTGTACGGTTTAACAGATGGCTTAATGTGGCAGGTACTACAATCTTGATGCTTACTACAGGCGACAAATGGAAAAAGAGATGAAAAAGGGTTTTAAGAAGGTTCACGCTACAGAGCGCACTGTTTTCAACGATGAAGAACAGCGCAGGTATACTTTTTGTAAATGCTGCTTTTTTATATTTAATCTTAAATTTTCTTATTTGATTTATTTTCTTTAAGAAGAAACATTGTTGACTGTCCTCTAGTGTCTGTTTTTTGATATTTAGATTTTCAACAAGTACTTTTCACTCTTGGTCAGCAGTTTTTCATTTTGCAAAATCATGTCATAGTAGACCACCTGAAGCTTTCTTGAAATTGTGTCAGAATATGATCTCTAATTTATTATCCATGACAGTTACTTCCATTTGTAATCTCTTTTTTGGTGCTATTTATATGTTGCTATGACACACGAAACCATCATTTTCTATGTTAACCTAAATTGCTGCACCCTGCTAAAATAATTTTTTATTCCATTTCAGGCAAGAACTGTTGCAAGCCCGTGAAAAGCACAAGGAAGAGCAAGTGATGGCGTTGAAGCACTCCATGCAAACTGGAATGGTGGGGTTTCATACTGGATTGCTTTTATGACAATTTGATATCTAGTCATTTTTTTCAATGGCAAGGTTCTTTTGTAATGCTGGCATGCAATAATTTACAGGCGCAGGCAATGAAAGAACAAGCTCAACTTAGGGAGGAGATGGCTTACCAGTACAAGCTCGGAAACTTCGAGGTCAGAATTACATGATAATTTCCTATTTTGAGATATGATTTTAGCTTTTAAGACTCAGCTAAAACTAGCTTCTGTTTTATCACTATAGGCTGCTGCTGCTATCCAAAGAAGATTGGATCCTGATGCTGCCATATAGCTGGACATTACTTGCTATAAACGAAGAATTGGGTTTATAGGGCAGAAATAATGCTGTCGCCATGACCGGGTAATGATGATCCTGTCGCCACAAGGATTGATTTTGTGCCAACTACATGTATCTTTTGACCTGGTGTTAGCATGCCATGGATGGTTATGTTCCGATGGATGAGTAAATTTTCACTATTACTGCCTCTTCTATACTATTGCTAATTGAAGACTAATGCTTTTTCAACCAGTGACCATTTCAAACCTCTAAGTGTTCAAGCTGCGTGCATGGCTTCAAAATTGTCCACCACTCATGATCATTCGGACATACAGAAATTGACT
>Ga0099823_1007310_pt1 | contig 11204 bp, 5 predicted proteins | sample CowpearedBW_FD_76831 | JGI IMG/M metagenome (GOLD analysis project Ga0099823, IMG submission 76831) | Root nodule microbial communities of legume samples collected from California, USA - Cow pea red BW | ecosystem: Host-associated > Plants > Roots > Nodule | place: USA: California | collected... | reverse complement strand
GTGATTGTACTTGGAGTTTGAAAATTTGAGGTCAGAGGTGCGTCCTAGGATAATATATGAGAAAGGAAATATCGACTAGACTCTGCATGTCCAAAATAGTGAAGGGTACAAGGCCAAATATCATGATAGAATGATGGTCCATGTGCATAGACGTTCTAACAGACAATATTCAAACAGAATACCTAATAGAGTGCCATCTCAGCAACACAGAATCTACTCATAATAGATGCATACAATGCCTTTATTCTGTTCTCTAATCCTCTTGGGCCTACTAGTTTGGGATGCCTTGTTCTCCGTCATATCACCCTATCCACAACAACCCTGTCCTCAAGATTGTAAGCAGCTAGTAGCTCATCCCAAGTCCCCCACATGGCATCATCAGGGGATAAGCTATGCCATTGGACAAGGCGAATTTGATAGGAGAGTCATGTGCAAAAGTAGTCTTGGCCCAATATTGCTTAAGGAAACACCACAGGATTGTTGTCAATGAAGAATGATGGAATCTGATCTACGTTAGTAGTAGGTGGACCTGCTGCACGTGCCTTCAAGTTGCAGAAGTAAAAAAAATGTGTATCTTTGTCTAATGTGGCAGTTCTAAGGGTTAGCCACAAGGCCTAGATGCCAAGCACGCTATAAGGACCATAAAAATGCTTAGAAAGATTATGGTTGAAGCTCCACATAAGCCCATAAATGAACCTCAAAAATAAGATAACATGATGCTTATTTGCTGCAGATTTCATATAGTGTTGAATCAATAGTATCATATAGTGTATCATGCAATACTAATTACCATGCTGCAATGAAAAGAACCAGGCTATGTAGTCATCTCGTGCAATCTTACATATTTGGTTATAACTGAGTGGATTTGTGCTAAAATTGGTATCACCCTTCAATTCCACATACGATGATGACCTTGGTAGTCTTCTAAGATAGGATCAAGCTGTTTCAAATATTTGACTCCTTGTACTACATCCAGGCTGCCCATTTCCAAGAGGTAGAGGTTCACAATTAATTGTTGACCTTGAATCAATACTTGTTCCATTTTACAAACTTGATTACATGTCAATTGTTCGCCATTCCCAACCATTGCACATAACAATGAAGTTGGGCTGTAAGTGAGGACCAGAGCATAGGTTGTTGCATCTTTAATGAAGTTATGGGTAGTCCAACCATCAACAAGGATCATTACTGGATGGTGGGGAATTTGTCCCGTTTGATTTGATGCAATTTTAGTGGACAAAACATTAAGGATCAATTGGGCCGATTGGGCTTCTATAGACAATTGAGGTGTAATGCCTTCTAGGTTAAGGCTCCTTGAAACAAGTCAACTTCTTCTGCCACCATATATCTCACTTGGCAACTGTGGCCTTATGCATATTTGTTTGTCACAATTGAAGCAAAGACCATGCTTACTTGGATTTGTTATTTCGACCTTAGTGAGATGCTTAAATCAAGCCTTTGGTGGAGGAGCCAAAAGTAGTGAAGGAGGTCATTGATATATGAGAGATAGTACGGGAGTGGCATGGTGAGTCATGAGGGTGAACATTCTTGTCAATCGCGGAGTTGTTATAGACGATGGTGGGCATTGGTGACCAAGGCAAAAATGATCTTGCAATTTATCTTAATGTGAACCTGTGAGGTGTGACAAGGGTAAGTTTGCTAGGCTGTTGCGTCGACACCTCATGTTTGATTTCTGTACATGAAACTCAACAAGAAGAGGTATTTAACCCCATGTGCGTATAGGCAATGAGGCTGCTGTGATTCAATCTTCTTCTGGAGTTCCATGATAATAGAAGAACTATGAAATCTTAAAGATCAAACCATGAGGGTTGTCACCATCAAATCAAGGGACATCAAGCTTCAAAAAATGCTTGTGTAAAAATTTTACTGAGTCATGCAAAGCAATAGGAGAACGCCCTTCGGAAGCCACAATTCAGTTGACCACCCTCTCCACCTTGTTGGAGATGAGTCAACAGTTAAACAATATCCTCCAACTTATTAGCTCAAGAGCTTGCATTCTTGGTCGAGTATGCCAACCATGGTCAGAATGGAGTGAGGTACTCCCGGTGAAAGCACCAAATGATAGAGTACATATTCCTGAGTTTGAGGTCAAAAGCAGTTCCTAGGATAAGATATGAGAAAAGAAGTATTGACTAGATTGTTCATATCCAAGGTATGAAAGGCTAAATAACGTGGTAGAAGGTTGGTCCATGTGCTAAGATATTTTAACTGAAAATATTCTAATATGCACCAACAGAATGCCATCTCAACAAAACAGAATGCCAATCCTACAAATAGATGTATACAACATCTTTATTCTGTTTACTAATCCTCCTGGGTCTACTGGTTTGGTCTGCCTCATTCTCCGTCATATTAGAGTTGTAGTTGCATGTACATTACTCCAACATCCAAGCCTCAATTTCTAGTTTTACAGTTTTCTGCAAACATGTTTGATTATAGCTCAGGTATTTTTTATTAAACCAATCAAGTAATTTGTGTTAATAATTTTTGGGATACTTTCTAGATATCAATTAATCATATTTCCCTCTTCTGTTTGATTTTTTTTTCACTGTACTTCAGGTTTGTCTATGGCATGAGTCAAATTTTTAAATAATCCATTCCTAGATATGGTGTTCATTGTTTATTAGATTGCAGATTTCCTGTCCTTTTTGTTTGATTTTTTTCTGTCATTTCATGCAGGAGTCCTTAAATGCCAAGCTTAATAGAACAAAAATTGAAAACCCCTGGTTCATTTTTGGTGGCTCATATTCTGGAGCACTCAGTGCATGGTTCCGTCTTAAATTTCCCCATTTAACATGTGGAAGTCTGGCAAGTTCAGCAGTTGTTCTTGCTGTTTATAACTTCACAGAATTTGATCAGCAGGTGAAGATATTTTGTTTCTTTTGTAGCATTGACTCCCTCCATTTCACTTTGTGTTGTTTAAGCTTTTTTATAATTTTTAAATTGATGGTCATTTTCAATGCAATTGTATTCCAATGTTAAAAGGGAGAGAGAGTATTGCTTACAGAAAGATGTAATGTAACCATTATATGTTTAAATGCTCAACAATTACCAGGAATGAAATGGAAAAGATAGTAAGAATATTTTAGCAAAAAGTTTCTCTTCATTTGTTGATCTATTGTTTTTCTTTTAACTATTGATAAAAGGAAATAAAGGGAGCATAAAGTTTTATCTTATTTAATTTCCACTAAATTTTGAGTTATTGGTTTTATTTTTCACGTGCAGATTGGTGTGTCAGCAGGTCCTGAATGTAAAGCTGTGCTGCAAGAAATTACTCAACTCGTTGAACAAAAGCTTGCAAGCAGTGGAAGCAAAGTGAAGGCCATTTTTGATGCAGATGATGTATGATTTGTTCCTTTGTTACACTTTCCTTGCAAAAGCATATTATTAATTTGCCACAGGACATTTTGCTCACTAGGCTTACCAGTTTGCTTGTCATGTTGTGCACTGATTATTTCCCTCTGTTTTGCAGCTTGAAATAGATGGAGACTTTTTTTATTATTTGGCTGATGCTGCTGTTACAGCAGTAAGTATTACGATTATGTTGGTTTTATTATTAATTGCATTTTCGTGTATTTAAATTTCATTAACAGTCTTCTCTTTTTTCTGGATCTTTGAATCCTTCAGTTTCAATATGGAAATCCAGATAAAGTATGCGAACCTCTAGTTAAAGCTAAGAAGGACGGAGAGGACTTGGTGGTATGCTTTTCATCTTAGTTCCTTTTCCCAAATATTATGAAACTGGTTGATGGAGTTCTTCTCTCCTTATGTGTGTGTGTGTGTGTACTGGTGGGAGATTTAGTATAATTTACTGACAACCTGATGCTCTCACCCCGTCCAATTGTTAACCCTGTTTGCAAATGAATAGTTTATATAGTTCCTTTTTCCTTTGGCCTCTCTAAATTATAGTTTATAGTATGTAAGATTATTGGTCATTTTATACAACTCAGTCTAGATTTGTTCTATTCCTCACGTTGCATAAAAGGTGGGGTGTAAAGTCTAAATTTTGAATATGATGTACACTGTAATAAGGTGTGGTTCTTCGTTTATGCTGCCCCTTTTATCTGAAATATTTACTCTCAACATATCTACTTTACTAGTTTTCTCTGACTCCAATTACTTCGTTATGTTCGTTTATGCTGCCCCTTTTTACACATATCTATTTTATTAGTTTTCTTAACTACAATTACTTCGTTATGGCCACACTAGCTGATGTATTCAGCCCCTTAATCACAATCTTCATAACTAAACTGTAATTTGGCATTTTGTCACATAGGAATACTCTAGATTTTGAGTGTCTTGTCATTAGCTCCATCCACCTCTTTTCTTATCACATTGAAATGATTTTCTGTTTTGTTTTTCATTTTGTCACTTGTTGTTTTTCTTAAGTAATATGCAAGAGATAGTGCATTTAATCCGTCAGTGGTTGTCTTTATTCTATTTTACATTCATTTGTTGGAGGGCAAGTCTTGGCACAATAGCAAGGTTTCTTCTATCTTGTGAGTTAGGTTGTGCGCATGCACCCTCCCCTACCTGCACCTGGTGGCAGCCTTGTGCATGGGATCACCATTTTAAATTCATTAGAAAGTTGTCTTTGTGGTTTAATGCATCTGATGTAAACAATTATTTTAACTTGCAGGATGCTTATGCCAAATATGTTAAAGAGTACTACGCTGGAACTTTTGGTGTTAGTGTGCAGAGTTATGATCAGAAGTACTTGAAAAGAACAGATATTAATGAAGACAGTTCAGCTCGATTATGGTGGTTTCAAGTTTGCACTGAAGTTGCATACTTTCAGGTGGCTCCCTCAAATGATAGTATTCGCTCCTCAAAAGTTGACACAAAGCAAGTTCCTTATCCTTACTGTTGGCTTTACATACTTCTATTGACAGGATTCTGTCACCACTATACTTTTGATGTTTGTAGTTATTGAATTTTTTTCTTTATAATGTTGTTAATTTGTACTAAGTGGTCTCTCATACAATGCAGATACCACTTGGACCTTTGCGAAAATGTCTTTGGAAAGGGCACCTTTCCTGACGTTGATGCAACTAATTTATACTACGGTGGCACAAAAATTGCTGGTAAAGAAACTTGCCTATGCCTGAATTTTATGTTATTCTCCTCCCCTCAAACACCCCAGTCATTTTAACAACACTTGTACAAATTCATAAATAATATATTTACATGACTCTGACTTCTCGATTATATTATATATACGGTTGTTATTTATCCTTTATTTTTTCATAGATGTCCAGTCAACCTTGATGATTGTTATCCTGAACACGAGCTTAAGTAGTCATTTTGAAAAAAATTATATTCTCTGTTTTCATATTTGAAATTTATAAGTTAGTATGTTAAACAAATTCTTTAGTACAATCTTTTATGTCATCTTATGGTTTTGCTGTGCAAAATATTTCCTGAAGATGACCTGATTTTATGTATTCTATTCTGATGTACATGAACAGGTTCCAAAATAATATTTACAAACGGCTCCCAAGATCCTTGGCGCCATGCTTCCAAACAAACTTCATCTCCTGATAGTGAGTTGCCAGTTACATTTTTATGAATTTAGCCAGTAACTTTTGTTATCCTTGTTATTTCTGTAGGGGTATTCTTGAACCCTATTTCTCTAGAATTCTACATGCATTGTTATTCAATGGTTATCTAGGACAAATGAGTGGCTCATTTCCCATAAAAGTTACATTAAGTAATCTGTAATCTCCCCTGTTCAATTGCTTGAATGTTAGCAACATGATCTTAGCCTACAGCTCAAACATTATCTGGTATTATTTATTTGAGTAATAAAGGGGGAAAAGCAAATATTCCGAATCATGTAGCAACTTGGTAAAAGTAGATATTATTCTGCCTTGGTTGTTCAATGCAAACAATACTGTTATTAATTGAATGCTGACAATTGCTATTAAACCTTTCAGTGCCTTCCTACCTTGTTTCATGTTCTAACTGTGGCCACTGTTCTGACTATCGAGGATGTCCTCAAGCTCCTTTCGCCATTGAAGGTAACTGTCTCATTTCCTCTGCAACATATTGCTCACAATGTTTCTCATTTTCTATAGAAATATCTTGCTTATTAAAAGAGAAGTTGGATTTCTTTGCACAAAGTTTAATAATTTTTTATATAAGAAAAAAAGTTACACTTACCTCTCCTAAGTCATGTTAAATAATACTCATATATCTTTTAGTTTTTAAATAAACATTCACCTTTATTCTGTTTTTAATAAAATGATAGTCACATCTTCTCTAGCTTTCAAACAAACACAACTCTTATGTTTTTAATAAATGACTGAGTTTTTATAAACTGATAATTCATATCCAACTTGCATAGTCATGCTATAATATCAGCCAAATTTTAATTTTTTTATTTTTACAGGTAGCGAGAAAAACTGCACCTCTCCTGATGCAGTTCACAAAGTAAGGCAAAAGATTTCAGAAAATATGGACTTGTGGTTATCTGAGTGCGTGAACACAGGCAGAAGTTTTATATGATTATTTACATACACCAGTTTCACGATGCACTATAACTTTACATTACTTTTTGAATTTCTTTCCTTTAAAAAGATAATGTGTACACCCTGCAATATTTTGTTAAGTGACTTTGTACGACATGACCAAATATGAAGCAAAATATATGTATGCACTGTATGTTTATGTATTTATCTGTTACATGCATGCGAGATTTCAGATTACATTATATAACTAGGTGTAAAGTTTTCTTTACAAATTGGTTTGGGAACGTTGAATTAGATTTAAAATATATTTTTTGATATGGTATCAAATTATATCTTAATTTAAAGAGATTGAAATTCAGACTTCAATTTGAGTTTTGATTGTAAAAAAATTCAATTGAGGTACTTTTATTTCATTTACAACTGGACTGTGACCACAAAGGATTTGAGGAAAAATGTTTATATTGTATAAGGTCAAGGCCTGATACAAAACTCCATGCAATGAATAACCTTTTTAGCATTTTTAATTATGAAAATCCAATTTTGATATCCGAACTTATGTTTCAAATTAAAATCCATTTGACTATTTATTTAGAAAGTTCTCGTAAGATTTATTCACGTATACATTAAATCAAACTAAAAGCTATACCAGTGACGCAGTTTGTAACTAAGTTGATGACTTGACTAATTCTATTATCATAACTCTGAGATCTTTATCATTGCCTCACCTGAAGTGTCTTATCTTACCAATGAACCTTTTAAAGAAAAATTATAAGATTAACTGGAAGGTTTTAAAAGTAGAACAAAAAAACTACACACTAGTTTTGACTTTTAAAAATTAAAACTTACTTACATATTCTACCATTATAATTTCTTTATTTTTACTTGTGTAATGGTATCTTACGAAAATTAATTAAAAGAGGATAAAATTATGGAAATTTAAAATTTGATAATCAGATAAAGGCACAAAGTAAAAAAGTGATATAATTCAAAAAGATGAAAAGTTAAAATTTAAGAAACTGAAAATTATAAACACCAAACACGCCCTGAGATTAATATTATTTTTACTCTCAAGACTGAAATGACATTACTAGTGTATTTTAGGAAATGAACTTGCTTGGAGGGCATGATTGTGTTTGTAAGAATTTTGTTTTGTTTTTTATACGCAAGGAAACTTGTGATGAATTATATTAATGCTTACCCAGAAGACGATCCTTGTAGGGTATCAGAAATGCTTTGATCACACATTTCTGAGTAACAATGTAAACATTTTAGACCCTTGATCCCTAGAAATTACATTAGATCTCTAGTAATTCGAATCACGTTAGATAGACTCGTTCAAGGAGACAAAATTCCCTTTGAAAGAGATATGTCAATTTGAAAGCTAAAAATATCCATACTGAACAAAACTCACTCATTTCCCCTTCTAAAAGAACTTAAGTTCCTTTGCTCATTCAAATATTGAATCTAGAAAGTGAAACAACTGCTTACCAACAAATAAGGTATTTCATTTTTTTTTCTGAGCTATAATTCGAACACTGAATAAGGTAAGCGATAATATTTTGTGAACTTCAACTGCAAAAACTGGTCTTCTGCTTTAAAACCCTCTTCACCTAAGATAGGTCGATGAAACCCATAATAAAACATATGTAATCAATGATGAGATCACTTCAAATGCCCTTGGTCCCTTAAGTATGGTGATAGGAGGAATTACTGACACCATCAAGAAGGTTCCCAACAGCCACGAAATAGCAAAGCCTCCAAACCTGCATAAAAGCACCACGTTATATAAGAATAAATCCGAAGAGAAAACCACAGATCCATCAAATTCTAGAGATAGGCGCAATGATATCAACATCAGAATGTCACACCATGGGAATGTGATGCTTCTAAATGAAAAATAACATACCATGAGCTAACAGAATAACATATATGAAAGAACAAAACACATTTGTGCACTTACCCATATAGTACAGTTCGAATCTTGCTCTTTAGCCGCTCATGTATAAAGTACATTGTAGCGATCAGAGATATTGCCACCTGAAGAGTTGGTCCTTCCTCAGTTGGAAAGAGGACAGTTAAAACTCCAAGTACCAAGAACGTTAGTGATGTTTTTATAATGAATTTTGTGGATGGAGTTTGAAATCTGCCTCTGACTGCTTGAACAAATCGGGATTGATTAACTTCCCTCATTTTCTTCTTAATGTCAATTTTTGGGTTTTTCCGTTCATAGAACTTCTGCATGATTATTTTGTCATGCGCTGATTCAATAGCATCTACACTTGGCTTGTGTCCCGCATATTTTTGAATCAGGAAATTCCTTGCTCCTTGAATCTCATCTTCAGAAGCTTCCCTGCTTATTCCAAGTCGTTTATATGGGTCCTTCACATTAATTCTTGGAAAAACAGCTGCATTTGCAGCAAAGGATCAGAAAAATGATAAGCTATGCAATATATTACTGGTTTCATAGTTTCAAGTCCTGGATAGCTGATGACCTCAAAAAAAGATATAGCAAATACCACGTTCTATTACAGCAGAAGATTTCATTTTGGAAATTGAAATCCCAAAAATCCTAACTTATTTGTTCAAAGGGAGTTTCTACAATCAATAGTTTGCCACTGCAGCCACCTTGCTATGGGGCTGCTCCCAGTCCCAACTGCTCCACCACTAGAGCATGCTATAACCCTGATTGATTCTTTTGTAAGAGATTCAAGTTTCATATGCATTAGGAGAAAAATAATTAATGAAAGAATTAATTACAATGAAATCATCAAGACAAGCAACTAATATATATTTCAATTTTTAACAAGGTGGGGACGTGGGGAAGAAAGGAAATAGCCATTCTGGGTAAACAGTAAAGCATAATCCATTACCTAAAGCAACTAAAAAACTGAAAAAACAAAAAATAGGATTTTGTACCCTCAATCAAAAAAATTAAAAACAGTTTTCCACCTTCAATCTCCTACAGTTAGTCAACCTAGCCTCCCAAGTTGGTAGGGTATCATAGCATTTATATATCACATTCCAGTTCTAGTTCTCAAAAATACCCCAAGAGCTATGAACAATGTGCTTAAATTCCTAGTCAACCATTATGAGAGGACCAAACATCCACGAAGATGAAATAATCATTTTCAATTTTAGTTTTATTTATACTAATTTTTTGCTCCAGGGAAAAGCACCATTTACCTAGTACCTAACATACCGGTTTTACATTATCAATGCGTTAACAGTAAAACTTTCTGTATCATATCATATAAGGATTGAGCTTCTTCAAGAAAGAAATGTTACCAGCAGAATCATTAGCCATATCACCATATGAAGCATCCATGGCACTTCTGACCAACTGAACTTGTCGTCTATTGCCTTTTAATATAGGAGAAAAAAAACGTGTTCTGTAAAGTGAAAAGGTGAGGAAACAATGAACTGTTTAACCATTTAACTTGCCATGAAGTTCCAAACTCATGAGGTAATGATTAATAGCGCATACCTTTCCACCTGGAGAAACTCTCTTCCTTGTTTAGATCTCCCAGCCACAGAGAAAGCCATAACCCTGACATGGCGTGATCCCAGGTGACTAAAAGGTAGCTGGGGACATCTTGAGGGACAGCTACTCAACCCAGACACAGTCATTGTTACTAAAATCCTCAGGCAATATGACCTACCTGTTTATGCTTTGTGAGAAATTGAGATCACAACTTGATATTTCAATGTACAAAGAAATAAAAAATAGATAAAAAAAAATCAACATCAATGGACAAAGATTGCAGTCTCAGATACAAAAAGACAACTAGGACAATTATAAGCATATTACAGATACAAACCAATTGCTATCATAATATCATTAATCCATCAATTCTTAGATTCCTAAAGTTAGTATCTAATTTACAAATTTCTGATTCTATATATAACCATTTCCCCCTTTTTCTTGACGGATACGTAGATCCAACTTAACTGTTATAAACTAAAAAATTAGCTCGAGTTATTCGATATAAACACCTGTAATCATCTTATCATCCACATTGCAACTTCAGCACGAATACCAAGGTAACAATTCCATACATCTATTACTACTACCATAAACCAACTTCAGCACATCTAGTAGTTAACCTCAAAAAGATAACATAATATACATACACACCTATTACTCCCATACAGCCCCTAACCACAATTCATGGTTTCAAAAATCTCCCCAATCGCAATTCCGGCCACATTTAATCATTTACCTTCAGTTTTTCACAATTTCAAGCTCAAATTAAAACATTCATGCAAATACAACCGGAGTTCATTATAACAAAAAGAACAATTATAAAAAAAAAAGTGCAGCCACGTGAGGGACTGTAAGGAGAAACAGAAAAAAATTGAACTATAATAGCGGCGCAACTGGGCACAGACTAGAACGTTGTAAGAACCGTTCAGAAAAGAAATAAGCATCATCAAATAGTATTCCAGAACAGCGAAATTAAGTTAATAAAACATCGAAGTATTGCATATACATTCAATTGAATCGAAAGAAGAAGTTGATACGCACGTTACCAGTGAAAGGTGTAAGAAAATGAAAGGGGCAAAAGGCGTTCAGATGGAGCTGGGTTCGTTGAGGTTTAACATGAGAGAGAGTGTGTGTGTATAACGGATAGCAATAGGAGCAAGAAGAGAAGAGAGGCTCATGAGAATACCAAAACCCTGCTCCACCCAATTTTGTGAATCAGTCACAGTGAG
>Ga0099823_1007308_pt1 | contig 11205 bp, 4 predicted proteins | sample CowpearedBW_FD_76831 | JGI IMG/M metagenome (GOLD analysis project Ga0099823, IMG submission 76831) | Root nodule microbial communities of legume samples collected from California, USA - Cow pea red BW | ecosystem: Host-associated > Plants > Roots > Nodule | place: USA: California | collected... | reverse complement strand
GAAAACATTCATCAGGATGTTCAAGCTTAACGAAACATGTCATTTAGTTTGCGCAGGAATGCTATTCTTGGGAATTTAATTACTTTACCTTCATATAAATTCCACCGATAGTAGTTCTACGTAATTTCCTAAAAAGTTTTTCAGTTGCACCTATATCTAGTATCCAGTGACCTGTTCAAATTGGTTCTCCACCTTGAAAACTCTTATTTCCTCTTTTAAATCAGTTTGTCTGTCATCTGTAAGATTGTGCTTTGTTGACTGCGATTTCTTTACTTCTCCGGCACACAATGACACAATGTGGGGAATATATGCATTCAGGAAAGTGGAGCAAGACCTTAGCAATGAACTCGACCTGCAGATAACAGGAGCTGAAAGGGCCTCTGTGTGGAAACTTCTTGGTGTTCGCTTTGTTCTATTACCTTATACCTTAGGCAAGGTTAGAGTTCAATCTTTATCTAGAAAATGCAATTAGTACAGTGAATCTTTCATTTCTCTATTTTAATTCAAGGTAGCATATATAAATTTCTTTCCCACGAATGGTGCTGAATCTTGAAAATTAATATTTTAGTATGTGAAATTTACTGATCAATTCTGTTTCCATTCAGCTGCTACTGTGGTCTGCCTGCTGGTTTTGGAGATACAGAGTGAAGAAACACTCTTATTCATGGGAAGATGCTTCTTATCTGACACAAAGATCCCTTGGTATTCCTCTCGATAGATGGAGACATATTGGTAAATTATTATCTACGATGAACCAACCTTCTTCTTTTAGACACCATGGACATAGGGGAATTATGTGTAGCTTTTTTGGTTACTTGTTTTGGATTCTACAAGCATGGTCTAACCTACTACTATGCATACTAATGGTTCTTATTTGGTGCCTGTTATTAATAGATGAAGCAACAAGGGAAGATCTTGTGCTCAAACGCTTATGGGAGAAATCGAATATGGAGAGCTATGTAGCAGATATGCGGAAAGAATCGAAACGCAGAAGATAGCTGCATTAGTGGCCTCATCTGCTGCATTTAAAGTTCTAAATTTGGTTTTAATTATGAAATTGAACTGAACCATGAAGTGACAGTTAAAGTTAAAATTGGAAAGCTGCTAATTGATTTGGGGAGGAGGGGTGATAGAAGCAGAATTATTCATTTCAACCACGAAATCGTGGAGTCATAAACAAAGTTTACTGAGTTTAAACATGTCCCTGACAGCCTGTAAACAGTAAACACTAAAGAATACCGCATTAAATATTGCTTCTTTTTTTTTTTTTGTTTCTAAGTCAGGTATTTAGCCTCAATCTTTCTACAATCGGATATTCGGTAGTGGTTTTGTGCAACAATTTTAATGAGATTACATGAATTCTCGGCATGTTACAGTAGAGTTTTGACTTGAAGGTATATGTCTGAAATATTTATCCTCCCACTCTTCCTGTAGTAGTATATCACTTTTAGCGTTGTTTTCTTGGGCTTAAGATTCCCAGTGTTGCTTATCGGGTCTGATGAATCAGTTGGGAGGTGGTGAATGATTTGTTAGTGCATCTCTTAACTAGAGTGTTAAATCCAATACATCAATCTTGTAAAAATATTCATTTGAACATGTCACATATCATAATAAATAAATTTGTTTTTAAAATTTTAAAATATTAAAATACAAATAAAACTTATTAAAGTACCAGTTTTTTAGGATTTTATTATCAGGTGAAATCGAAAGAGAGTTTTAAAAATGATATAACAAATGAAATTTAGGTTGCTTTCATTGAATATTCTTGTTAGCTAAGAGATAAACCGAGTTAAAACTTTTATAAGATTCAATTGTTATAAAAAAAATTATATTAGAAACATATTGGTATATCATGGTGTAAATCTTAAAATTAACAAGAGCTTAAGATTACCAAAATTATAACTATACAATATAATATTTTAAAATTAAATTAATATTTTAAGTTACACATAAGTTACCATTGTTTCAAATAATACTACACTTGAATGAATTTGTTTCTTTTATCCTTATCTCTTTACTTAAAAACTTTTTTTTATAATAGTATTGTCTATTTTTTCATTATTCTAACATCATTTTACTTATCTATATACACTTTTTTCTTTTTATTTGAGATGACAATCTTCAATTATTCAATGTCTAATATTTAAAAATATATATAATTATATAAAGTTTAAATCAAAATATCAAATAATAATTAAATTAAATATAAAATATTATGCAATTATAACAAATATAATTATATTACTGTTCTGGTAGAAGAGAACTCAAGATGCACAATGGGGATGTTTTTTTTTTTTTTGTCGTGCCTTTTTCAGCCTTTTTCTTCCTTGTGTCCCATTGGAGAGTAGTCGCTTAAGTTTATACATGTTTCTAGCTCGTCCATGCTTTAGCTCTCATAGGATACGATAGGTAGTTGGCGTGTGCAGAGGTTATTCTGACCTTCATGGGAGTGTGGTTATGTGATTGTTTAGCCGTTATCCTAAGAAGAGATGAGCTGTAGTTTTAATGAATTGGGTCTTCATCTACACAAATAGGTTGGCTCCAGATCAGGCCCAATACACCCGCACTCTTATATCAGTTTTAGGTCGAGTCCAATTCATCCGCACTCTTAGATCAGCTACAAATCGAGTCCAATACATCCACACACTTAAGTCGGTTCCAAATCGGACCCAATACATGTGCACACTTAGATCGGTTGGGGTTTAGTCGCTTACAATTAAAATAACTATTAATTTTGCAATACTAATAAAACAAAGTTGAAAAAATTAAAAATTTCTAACCCAAAACATATTTAATCCGATTTAAATTTATAAACCTTATATCAACTAAACCCATTATTAAAAAAAAAAAAAAGTATTATATGGAACTTTTAGTTTAAAAAATATTAAATTACCAACTCCATAACTAGGAGTTAAATTTTATAGATACACTCACACCTCATTCGAATGCAAAGTGTTTCCTCTGACAGCACCAAACTCGCCTCAAACCTGAAGGACCCAAAAATGTGAAGGAAAATACAGAACAACCTTTGAGAGGGGTACATACAGTACTCTTCTCTCTCTTGAACTCTGCAATTTCACATTTCATTTTCATAGTTTATTGATTTTGGTTGCGGCATGGATGTGACTTTTGTATTGGAGGATGGGACAGAATCCTGTATTAGAGTGGAGTTGTCCGACAAGTTCCAAGAAATCAAAGAAAGGATAAAGATATCGAGAAACATTCCCGTTGACCGACAAACTCTACTCTTCAATGGTCAAGTTCTTCAAAACGAAGCCTTGTTCATCGACTCTCACATCTCTCAACTCTCTCGCGTTCAACTCTTGGTTCGGCCCAAAGAAAACGAGTATGATCTGCCACACTGGATAAGGAGAGCGTCCAAACTAGATACACAGGAGATGCAAGAGATGCTCTCGTCGATTCAAGAACCACAAAACATGTCGTCTACTATGGACGCATCGGTGGTGCTCACAGAAAATCCAGACGAGATAGAAGAGTTTGTTTCATCGATGATTGACGAGCCGCCGGAGGGGCCGGTGCCGCAGTTTCCGCCGCCGAATAAAGTGATGTTCACGGTGCAAAGCTTGGATATGAAGCGGAAGCCTCTCCGGATGGAAATGTATGTGAACGACAACGTTCTGCGGCTGAAGAAGGTGTTTATCAGAACGAAGAGACCTCGAAGGCTAAAGGTGAAGGATATGGTGGTGGTGAATAAAGTAGGTGATGAATTGCATGACCATATGTCTATGCTGGAATGTGGGATGCTTAATATGTCACATGTTTACGTGTGTAGACGATCGGAACGAGGAGCTTTGGTTGCCGTTGATCTCAAACATGGGAAGATGTTGAAGGTGATGGTGGTTCCCAATGGCGGAATTCAGAAGATACCCATTGAGGTTAATTCTCTTAGTTGTTTGGGAGATTTGAGGTTTGAGTTGGAGAAGTTTCACAAACATGTTCTTCCCGAAAGTTTTGGTTACTCTTTTACCATCAAGAACGGTCTTCTGGCGACTGAAACATATTCGTTTGACACGTTAGGGATTACAGAGGGTGACACCGTTCTAATCAACCCTAAACAACTGTCCTTTCCTTCTTCTTAGTTTCCCACAGTTTTGCAATGGTGAAGAACTCGTGCATGCATGCATGCACCAGAATCAGTTCGTATTGAATAAAAAAAAATAAATTGAGTGCAAATTAGTTAGTTAGGCAGGTGTTTGTTAGTTAGTTAATCCTGTTACTAGTTAGTTTGTTAGTCGTTATCATAAGAAACTTGAAACTTGTACTAATGAGGTATTACAGAGTTTTGTAAACCATTCAAATAAAATTTGTAAGCTCCGGAGACATTCGTTGATCATATTTCTAAGTAAAATGCATCGAAGAGTTTGCAAACGACTTTCACATTTTCTTTTTAAGGATAATGATATTTTAACTATTAAATTTTGATAACTTATATGATCGGGGTGTGCCAATTCAAAACCTTTCTGTAAAATAAGAACAGCCCCCACATTCAAAGTTCCCTTTTTAAGTTAGAACTTGTTTCACTTGCATATCATAAGTAATTCGAACAACTGCTTCAAATACAGTATCAGGAAGCACAGACAATACGACCGGTTGCTTCTTGGGGATTTTCATAACCCTGCTGTGCAAAAATTGGATATGTCTTTTATAATATGAGATGTCATCTTTTAACTGATTTTGAAATATTGAGAATGAGAAAAATAGAGAAATGAAATATCACAAGTTGTCAAAATTTAGTAGTAAAAAAATTATTATTTTTTATTTAATGCTGAAACGAGTTTGCCTTTTTGTATAGTCAAAATTGGTCTATTGATTTATTTTTAACTCACTAAAATTTTTCTCAACCTTCGATTATTTTAAATTGCGGGTTAACTTATTTCTAGCATCCATTTTTTTCTCATGACTTATGTTAGTAGCATTAGTAATGCTTATCCTACATATTTGCAGTATAGTGTTATATAGAGATGGTAGTAAAAAGAAGCACGGACTCTTGTAACTAAGACAAATTTGACATAAAGTATTATGTCATATCATATGACATATTGATAAAAGTAAAAATTTTGAAAGTTGAATTTTGCAACACTAGTTCAAAATTAGTCTTATGCATCACATATTCACGTTTTTTAAGAGTTGAATTTTTTTTACTCTTGTTATTTCTTTCATATTTTAGTATATTTTTTTATAATTCATACAATATAGACAGTTTGAGTGACTATAAGAAATGAAATTACAACATATTTTTTTTAATAAAAGCATGTATTATGAATTAAAATAATGTCTATTTTTGTTTTTATATATTTAATTTCTATTTTTGTTATTATATATTTAATATTTGTTTTTGTTATTATATATTTAAACTTAATTTCTTTACATATCAAGACATATATTAAGTTTTGATATAATTGATGCATTCTTCATTTTGATATAAATGGACCTTTCAAGGATTCATTAGAAAATTTAATAATAATTAGATTTAAATAAAAAAATTGACATCATCTTTAATATAAAAGTTTAGAATAATTATACGTCTGAGTATAATTTTATATATTTCCTAACTTTTGAATTTTGCATACGAGACTCAGACTTACATTTAAATCTGAATATACTATTAATAATGAAAGCGAAAATAACTAACGTTAAATTATCAATATTGAAAAACCTAATAGATGTTTAGAGAAAAGAGTTGTGATAAAACACGATGTTATTTCATTGAATAAATTATTTATAATAATAAAATAATATTTTTAAAATATTAAGAATGTTCAAATTTTATTAATTTAATTGCGTTTACTAGATATAAGTACAATCATTACTTTATATATCATTTTGAAAATAATTTCATTTGCATACAGGAAATATATCTGTATCATGAGATCAAAATGTATATTATATTTAATATTGTGAAATAAACCTGGCAAGAGTTTTAATTTGAATTTGCCATGAATATACATTAAAAATACTATTAATTTACTCGTAAGTTCAGATTGGGTCAATTTTTAATTTCAATTTTGCTTCTTTAAATAACTAGTCAAATGTATTATAAACTTTAAATTTTATTTATTTATAATGTCAAATAAATTAGTTATAAGTTATTACATAATTAATGACAGTATAGGTTCAAAGTTGATAATACTAAAAGTCAATTTAATAACAGCACCTATGAACTCAGTTTGAAATGAATTGAATATATTTTCAAAATAAAAAATTTAAATTGGATGAATAAGTTTTGTTATTTTTCAGTTTTCAAACAGTTTGAAATATACTGGGGATTTGATCTCAAAAGTTTATAAGTAGGAAAGAACGTACCCAACTCTAACAAATGTGTGAGATGGATGTAACTTTTGTGCTGGAGGATGAGAGAACGTTCTGTATTGAAGTGAGTGTATTTGACTCGGTTCTTGAAATCAAACAAAAAGTGCAGAAGTATAAGGCCATTCCCACTTCTTCCCAAACGCTAATTTTCAACGGTCAAATTCTTCAAAACGACGACGTCATCTTCCACACTCATATCTCTCAGCAGTCTCGTCTGAAACTCCTAGTTGACCCTGAATATTTCGCCAACCGCTCCGTCACGTTGCCGCTGCAGTGCATTGCCGAAAAGCCGGCATCAAATAGAGGCGAGCCAGAAGAAGTGGTGTTAACGATTTCCCCCGCGCCATCGGGGACGACATTACCGCCGTTGTGTTTCGAAGACGATTCAGCGAGTGCGTTGCCACCGTGGAATCCAGAGTTTAAACCGGCTCCGCCTCCGCTTCTGCCAACGCCGCCGGCTACAGTCAGGTTAACAGTGAAAATAGATGAATACAGAGCGAGGCCTTTCATCTTAGAGATGGATCTGGACGACACCGTACTGCAGCTGAAGGAGAAGATTTACAGAATGAAGAAGACTAGAAACCTAAACCTAAACGAGATGTCGGTGCAAATAAAATCGGGTGAGGAATTGCGTGACCAATTGTCGCTGCGAGATTGCGGGGTGCTAAATATGTCAGTTGTTTACGTGAATAGAAAATCAGCAGAAGGAGAAGCACCACTGAAATTTACTATTCCGGTTGTGACCGCTGATTGTGTTGGTGGTTTGGCAGCAAAGATCGTGAAGATTGCGGTGGTTCCGAAGGACGGAACTCAGAAGGTAGTGATCGAAGTGAATTTGTTTAACAGAGTGGAAGGTTTGAGGTACGAGTTGGAGAAATCTCACAAGCATGTTCTTCCCGAAAACAATCGTTATTTTTTCACTAACAAGAAAAATGGCCATGTGATAACTGAATCGCATGCGTTTAACTGGTACGGGATTAAAGACGGGGACGTCATAGAAGTCACCCCAGAATATGTTTCGGATGAATCCAACTCCTGAGTATATCATCATTTCCTAGTGAGGAAGTCACGCGTTCAAGCATGAATTTCCGTTCGTATCAAATAACAAATTATCTGTTTGTTACTTAGATGCGGTGCTTTTGGTAAACAACAAATAGGCGGGAAGATTAGTTACTTAGTTATCCTAACACAATTGTAAACGATAAATTTGAAAACAAATGCAGGGAAGAGTTTGCCAAACATATTTCATTATTCTTTCTTTTATTAGACAGCAGGATGGGGAATAACTATAGATAAGGGCTTCATCACACTTATCCACCAGGAGTTTAAGGTTCTTGACTTCAGCAATGGATAATAGGTGTAACATAAGTCTAATTATAACTATAAAATTGATCTGAAGTTCCACTCGTTTGTATTATTCAAATTTGTCTTTATTTTGATAAAATTTCTAACATATTTTCTCTCATTTTATATATATAGTTTACAATGAATAATATAATAAGTCTAACAAATGTTGCTAAGAATTGGACTTTTTAGATAGATCTAATATATCATCTTAAAAATTATATTTTTTAAATAAGTCTAGCATATTATCTTAAGGATTGAATTTTAAACATAAAGTAATAAAAATATAAAATAAGTCTACAATCATATAAAGAATATAAAATTAAATAAAAACACAAAAAATATTAAAAACTTATTTTTAAAAATTTATCTTATTAATTGTTCTTTAAATATATTAACAATCAAATAATTTACGGACTCTTACAAATTTTCTATTTATTTCTCTACATTTTTTCACTTTTTTTTTTCTCAATCCAAATAATTTCACTTTCAAACTTTTTCTTTTATTTTTTTCATTTCTCGTCTTCTCAAATTTACCCAAATTTAAATATACCCATAATCTCATTATGTAAAGAGAACAAATTTGTTTAAAGTGTTATAGGACAACTGATAATCAAGAGTTCTATTTTCCAAAATCTGTTTCTGACGGAACCCTAAAAAGGACCTCTTCTTTCTTGAGTTATGAGTTCATAGCCAATAACAAACTAAAAGCTAGTCACTAACTACGGTGTCCCTTAGTTAGTTAAACCGTTAAAACTTAGCAAGAAAGTTTAGTTAGTTATTTTAAGGCAAATGTAAGCCTAGTATAACAGTAAAACGATCATATTTGAAATAAATGGCATTGAAGAGTTGGCAAAGAATCTCATGATTTACTTTTATATACGTTTGAAATGGATTGAACTTCGCTTCTTCAGGAATCCCACAAAGGAGTAAAAAGTGTTGAACGTGATCGTGTTTCAAGTTATTGGGGAAAAGGGCAGAACAACGAAAATTCATTCACCACAGAGATGGGAGTCAATGTTACTTTTCAGGTTGACGAAGATGTGACGATCACCGTTACAATTTCTGCGAGCGATACTATCCGCCATGTCAAAGAGAAGATCCAAAGTGCTTTGGGAATTGCTATTTCCAATCAAATCATTATCGTGGATGGCGAATTTTTGGAAGACCATGACTACGTTCTGAGCACTAGAATGTTCCACCCCGGCGCCATCATTCTTTTTTCTCTTAACCCCTATACCCAAAACATTCTGCCACCGACGCCGCCTCCTCCTCTACGGAATCCAAGATCGTGGACGCATCCGGCTTTATACCATCCGCTTGGGGTTATAACGCAACCAATGCCTCCAACGACTCCGCTGGTTCTGATGCTGCCGAGACATCAGGTTTTTTCAATGCCGGCGAGTGCTCTGGTGGCTAGGAGGCCGGCGATTACTCCGTTTCTTCGTTCGCCGGAGATCGCTCAGGTGGTTCACGTGCCGGCGAGGACTCCGATGGTTCAAGCGCCCGAGAGAACTCAGGTGGTTGGGGTGCCGGCGAGTACTACGGTGGCTCAGGCGACGGAGAGAAGTATTGTGTGTCGTATGCCTCAGTGGAAGCCAGTGGTGAGGAGGTGGACAGGGAGTCCAGTGTTTCCGATGCAGAATATACAGTCAAATATAGTGTTGAAAGAGTTAGCGCCAGATACAGAGAAAGAGGCACCGGCGGCCAGGTCTCCGGTCTTGCCGATGCAGCAAATGCGATCTGACATTGAGTTGGAAGAGTTGACGGTGAAGAAAAGGAAGGTGACGGTGAATATAGTTGACTGTGGAGGTAAAATCCCTGTAGAAACGGAGTGGGACGGCACCACCATTCTGATTCTGAAGCAGAAGATTCTTGAAGATTTGAAAACATGTGGTGCAGGCTTTGACATGGAACACGTGACAGTAGAAAGGATGCTGTTGCAATGTCATTTAACGCATAGGGAATTGTTTGACGACGTGCTTCTCAAGGATTGTTTGATTTCAGAGGATCCTGAGATCGACCTGTTACTTGAAACCGTCGCTTCCAGTGGCTGCTAAGAATAACCACATCTGTTAGTTCGTTGATTCAGTTCTTCTGTAATAATTCAACTTTCCAAATACAAACATGGTAACTTTCTTGCACACAACATATGAATAATCCTTCATCTTGGGAATTCATGCCACAATCTTTCATTATTTCGTGCACACATCCGCATTCTTATTCTTGACTTTTTATTCAATAATTTAATTTTAACAAAATACCTTAATTTAGTATTTTATTATTAAAATCAGTCTCGTTTCGTTGTTTAAAAAGAAGTTAATTATCAATAATACATCATTTTCCATATATAGCACAGCATTAACACTGCTTACGCTACTATAAAATGGATTTTGATTACAGTTATCACACATAATTTTTCAATGACTTTTGTTTATATAATAGTCCATGAATGAAAAGTATAGACAGTAATTGAACTAACAATATTTATTAATTATATGCGATACTTAAGGGTGATGATGTTTTAGCATTCATTAAATACTTGTGTAACCCAATCCATGTACATTTGTATCATCCATACAAAACTTTTACAAATAATAACACAAAACGGTCTCCTAAACTCAGATACTTACATTAGATAAAATTCACATATGAGAATATCAAATATCCAACTGTTATTAATTAACTAAAATAAATTGGAAAATTAAAAGAATAATATTATTTCTTGTTCTATATCTATTAATTAATATTAAATTTTCATAAAGTTATTATACATTTCAAAAATATATTGTTTAATATAATAAAAATACACATTCAAGTAGGTGTTTTTTACTTTGTGTATTATAACATATATGTCTGATAATTACATTTAAAAGTAAAATACGATTTAAATTTCAAAAATAATTATTCTTATTTTGAAAGCGCCTTAAATTAAGTTGTTAATTCAAATAAAGTTAGGTAATCACTAACTGGTACAGATAATATTTTAAAAGTATATATAAATAAGATAATTTTATGCATTCATACTTTAATTATACAAGTGCATGAGGTGATGCGTGAGTGGATAACTGGTTTGGGCAGAAGAACTTTCCTTTCCAGAAACTATATAAGGAAGCATGCATGGCGGCTCCCTCTCACATTCACACTAAAGCGATGGAGATAATGAATGTGAATGTTGAGATACAGGGAGGGGAATCGTTCTTCATTCGACTTCATCCCTCCCAAACAGTACGTGATATCAAGGAAATAGTGCAAAACCTTCGAGGCATTCCCGTTCGCCAACAAATCATCCTCTACAATCAACAACTTCTCTACGACGATCTAAACGTTCAGGGATGCTTCATCCATAACGGCTCGCACATCATCGTCCAAATTCACGCCGATGCCCCATCTCCTGCAGCATCGTCGGAGCACGACTCTGATTTTTCCACCGGGCGCGACCTTAACTTGCCTCCAACGCCATCGTCGGAGCGCCACTCAGAATTCCCTCCGCCGCAACCTCAGGTGCGTGACCTAAACTTGCTTCCATCG
>Ga0099823_1007300_pt1 | contig 11209 bp, 7 predicted proteins | sample CowpearedBW_FD_76831 | JGI IMG/M metagenome (GOLD analysis project Ga0099823, IMG submission 76831) | Root nodule microbial communities of legume samples collected from California, USA - Cow pea red BW | ecosystem: Host-associated > Plants > Roots > Nodule | place: USA: California | collected... | reverse complement strand
AAAATGCAGCTGAAACAGTGGCCTAAATAAGCACTAAATTGGATGAAAAGTTGCTAAGTTGACCAAGAGTTGACTTTTTGCATTTTTGCTCTAATATGATAACTATGAAAACTGGTAAAAACAACACTTAGAACCTACTCAACAAACTTAAAATGACAAAATGAACCTAAGAAATAACTCAAAACTGAAATCTTACCTAAAACTCAAACTTTCACTACCTAAAACCTCTAAAAAGACACTAAAAATAGGTTAAAAACTATGGTTATGCTAAATCATGGGTAGAAGTGGATAGAAACTACCTAGACAAGTTTATAATGACTTGAAAAAACTTAATCCTAACACACAAACTGCCTCCGAAGAGATTTACACAAAATCACTACCTAAAACTAAGACTAGTCTACTAAATTAAGTATTTTCTATGTGCATGTACTACCCTAACCTATGCAACTTTAATCTAACTATCCACACAAGTTTCTAATGCCAAAATATGACTACAAAAGAACTCCCACGACTAAAATCAACAACAACTCGAAATCTAGGTCCTTAACACCTAAAACTGCAAATATTTAGAAATTAAGTACACTAGTGCATATAACTATTATAAAACTAATTGGACAAGTTCTAATTAATAGAAGAAAGGTGGAGAAAAGATCACAACTCAGAATTAACAAGGTAATTCGAGTTTGCCTAGTCAAAACCCTAATGGCCAATGGAAAGGACCAAAAACAAAACCAAAAAAATATGATAAATAACGAATGAAGATGCTAGCTAGCTAAATCAGATCATTAATTCCAATCATAAACATATCAAAATTCACTACTTTTCACGTTCAAGTTTTCCATTCACCAAAACAATGTAGTCCAAAATACATGCATCTATATAAATTGGTTAGTTAAAATGAAGTCTTCTAAATAATTATTAAAGATTGGTGATGATAATTATCATAAAATTAAGCTTCAAATCAGCAGCACATGCTCTGTCATTCAATTCGGATGCACTGCAGTAGGAAGAAAAATGAAAGGAAAATGGGTGTTACCTCCACGACAGCCCAGAAGCACCAAAGCCAATGGTTCCCCCACGGTCTGAGCACCTCGACGGCCGGAATGCCTCCACGGCCGGAGCAACACCAAACAGAGCACCCTCACTTACGCGGAAGCCCAATTCGAATTCCTCTCGCCACAAAAATGGAAGCAACTATCAGAAAAAAAATAATTGGTAAGGATGAATTAAAAGCTTGGATTATTGCTCGAGCAACAAAACCCTTACCCTGCTTCTATATCGACGTTAGAGCGAATCCCCAAAGTCAAACTCAAGCCACCGAAAGCGTTACTGGAAGGAGGCCGTCACGGCGGCGATTGGGAGTGGCATGGCAGCGGCAGTGGCAGCAGCAATGGGCGGCAACACTAGCGGCGACTTCAATGATGCGTTTGGAGAAGAAGAACCGAGTTTTGTAGTGGGGCGAGGGCAGCGACACTGGAAGAAGGCCGTTACGGCAAAGATTGGAAGTGGCACGACGACGGTTCAGAGTGGCAGTAACGGCGGCAACACGAGCGGTGCGTTCTCAGTGATGCGTTTTGGAGGAGACGAGTTTTACGAAATGGGGGGAAAGGATTTCTGATTTTTTTAAGTTTAATCCGCGAACTTACCGACGGACTAATTCGTCGGTAATTCATCAGTAATTGCATGAAAACTTTACCGACGGATAAATTCGTCGCCAGCTGTCTCTTGTGTTATTACCGACGGAAAAATCCGTTGATATTTTTCCCGCTTAAGATCCATCGCTAAATTTGTCGAAAAATTAATTTTACAGACGGATAAATATCCGTCGGTATTTGTCCGTCAGTAATTAACAGATTTCTTGTAGTGTATATATTATTGTGAAAACTGAGAGAACACCTTCAACTAGTAAGTTCCATTAACATATTATTATTAATAAAACTCAAAGGCCTTTTTCTCATGTTGGGTTGATGAATGAAGATGCGTTGAAGTTCTTTGTGAGTGTGATGATTTTGAGTTGAGTGGTTTATTGAATGTGTTGACATGTATGACATAGCAAAGATAATAGGGTTACCACCAATTAGATTCTATAGGAAAAATAACCTTAAGGAGAATGAGGGTGTTGGGATTTATGTGAAAGTAATCATGGATGAAGCCTCTTACCTTAGGAAGATCAAGATGAAAAGGAATGAAAGTGTAAACGAATGGTTTATAACTTGTACTTATTTTTTATTCTGGTGAACATAGTACTTTTTAAATAGTTGTAATTATTTTTACTTATGAAAGTGTAGACAGTATTACAATACTATTTTGTAATATATGAACAAATTTTAAATTCCATTATATATTAGAAGTGTTATAATTAACATAGTTTAAATTTTATTTTATTTCTATTGAAGAATACATTTATTTTAATTAATATTTCAAAAAAAATATTGAAGAAGCTATTAACCCTAAAAAAAACTAAAAAAAAATGAAGGATTTAAATTTCTATAATAAAATAGTTGCAAATAAATGAAGGTTTGAAACTTTCACAAAATAATAGTCACTAATAGGAGAGGTTAAAACCCTCCATAAAAAAACTTCTGCAATATAAATTACATATGAGAGGTCGCCATAGACATCTGCAAATAGGTTATGGCGACTCTAATTGCGAAGATTTTAAAATCTCCGCATATTAATTTGTAGAGGGTAAAAAGCCCCCCAAATTGAAAGAAAAATCTGCTTACAATATATATATTTTTTGTAGTGAATGGTCACAATTATGGTATGTTTAGGGTCATGTTGAGAAGGTTTATTGTTATAGTTGGTGGTGAAGGCTTTATAATTTATGGTTGGAGGATTAGGTTCATTTAGGGGTTGAAGTTGTTCAGATATGACAACTTCAAAGGGAGTGATACTTATAAAGATAAGTGTTGGTTGGGAAGTAGAAGGCTTAGGTTGGATAGAAGATATAGGCTTGTGAGATGGGAGTTGCACTACTTGAGAGATTTGTTATGAATGGCTTCTAAAACTCATTAGAACAAAATCATCATAGTTTGTATTATCATCAAGTGTTACCACTAGTGTGAAGACAAACAATATAACTTATGCAATATTGTTGCACTTCTTGGATGTGCTTTCTTGCTTCATTTATGTCCTTGGAGAAGGAATTTCTTGTCTTCTTAAATGATGAGAGGATAATAACATATACAAATAGTGACATTAGTGTAAATATGTTTAACCATCTTAATCTATCTAGGTTTAGGCTGGATATAATATTGTGATGGTTTGTCAAGTAGTGTTGTGCTAGTCAAGAGATTTGTTGTGAATTTCTTCCAAAACTCACTAGGACAAAATCATCATGGTTTGTATTATCATTGTGTACCACCACTAGCATAAAGATAAAAAGTATAACTTATGTTATCTCAATGCATTTGAATGACTTAAGTGCACTTTCTTGGTTCCTTTTATGTTATCAGAGAAGAATAATTATCGTCTTCTTAGAGAATAAAAGATTATAACATATAAAATAGTAACATCAATAAAATATATTTGACTCTCTCAATCTATCTAGATAAGAAATTAAAATGTTTAAATTTAGAAGAGATGTGATTTTATTTTTGAACAATCATTCACTACAAGAAAATCCTTAAATAATGACTAATTTTAGTGACAAAAATCAATTAGTCACTATAGTGACCAATTTAGATACCAATTTATAAACTAGAGACAATTTCTTTAGTAGCCAAAACCTTGATAGTTAATATTAGTGATCAATTCACTACAATGATCAATTTAAAAACTATTTTTAGTTACCAAAATTTTTTAGAAAATTAATATGTAAATTGGCCATTATAGTAACTAATTATTTTTTGTCACTACAATTTATCATTATTTAAGGATTTTATTTTGTAGTGCTTGAATATTATTGAATTCAATATGAGACGCCTTTACATTTTTTTATAACTTTAACTTTTAAATATTATATATTGTTCCGGTCTGGAAATTATAGCCAAAACCAGAACAATCAGTCTCTCTCTCTCTCTCTCTTTTGCTCTCTTTTTTCTATCCTGTGTAGCTTCTCCTTTTTCGTTTTATCAGGTTCCTTCTCTCTTCAGTTACCTCCTTTCCTGGGTTCCAGCTAACTACTAACCATTTCTCCACATATCTTTCCGTAACTTCTCTGATAATCTCGCAGTATGATGTTCCTAGAAAAAGGGCATACTCACTTGTCAGTTGCATAAAAGATCGTGGTGAACAATATTTTTTACCTATAAGGTTTACCGAGCTTGGCGAGGTGTCCGATGCTTCCGAGCTTGACGAGTTCAAATCCAGGAGAGTACACAACCCTCCAACTTTTCAATGTGCTTGCACTATGAGAAGTTGTCTTTTCTCTCCTTTCAGCAAATGACCCATCAATGACATGATATTTCTGTCTTTATTTATTACGCTCACCTAACTTTTACACGTGTCAGCTTATCGAACCGATGGTGGTTTTTGAATCTAACGGTTATAATTTAAATAAGGGTAACCGTTTCGTTTTCTAAAACATCCCTCACCTTCTTTCTTTGTTCATTTACATTAATCTCTTAGTAACCCTTGTCTGGTGCGCCCTTCGCGACCTCCATCATTGTGTTTCTGTTTTCCCCCTCTATGACTCCAACCAAGGTGTGTTTTTCACTTATCTTTCTTGAATTTTATTGTTGATGATGGCATTCTTGCATGCAAAAATTCTGTTTCTTTACCTTTCAGACTGGTGAACCCTAATCTAGTTTCGATTGATACTCAGGTTTATAGATTACTTTCGCTTTTCTTTCAAACACTTTTCTATGAAAATTTTCAGATTTAAAGCAATGGGTGTATCTGGGAGTCGCATTTGTCTTATTATTATGTTTTCAAGAGACTTAGGGTTTATGCTTAAATTCATTTTGTTTGACCTTAGTAGATCTAGGATGACTTCCTACGACTCACAATACCCTTGGGCTCCATTAAATCTAAAAAGGGAGTGTACTGGTTTCTGCACCGAGAGACGAATCCAAACCCTTGGGGAAAAACAGGCTTTATGTAAGGATGATGAAAACGATGTGGTTGTGGGCTTGTGTGAGTTAGCGTACTGAGGTTTAAAACCTCTTTTTATTTAGAGGTCGGACCGACGTAGCCCTCAGCGTACTGAGGTTTCATAGATAAAGTCGGACCGTATCGAGCCCTCAACGTACTGAGGTTTAAAACCTCTTTTTATTTAGAGGTCAGACCGACGTAGCCCTCAGCGTACTGAGGTTTCGTAAATAAAGTTGGTTTGATTATATTAATCCAGAGAGAGAATTTCAAACACATTATATAAACAACTCCCACCTCGTTAAAAAACCCTACCGTGTGACAGGGAAAAAGAGTGTGGGGTTTTATTGCTTCAAAAGAAAGAAATGTACCAATAGTTTGTTACAAAAAATGGAGAAGAAAGGAAGTAAAGTGCTTAACTAAAATAGAAGCGCAAATTGGCGGCATTCCATGTTCTGGGTATAGAGGTCCCATCCAAGGTTTCCATTCTGTACGCGCCTCCTGGTAACGTTTCCCTAATCCGAAAAGGATCGACCCATTTGGGTGATAGTTTGTCCTCACCGACTTTGAAGTCGCGGGGAACGACTTTGGTTTGGTACTTTCGTTCAACTCTTCGTTTTGTGGCCTCTCTAGTGATTCGTGCCAGTTCTCGTATTTCTTCTAGGACATCCAGGTTAGCTCGGATTCCCTTGTTGTTTTCCTTCATGGTGACTTTAGTTCTGTTATCTGAAAGATTCCCGATCTCAACTGGTAATAAGGTGTCTGTTCCGTAAACTAGACTAAAGGGAGTTTCATGGGTAGTTGATTGAGGTGTGGTGTGGTATGCCCACAAGATTTTGGGAATTTCATCCGACCAGGAAGTTTTGGAAGTAAGTACGCGACGCTTAAGTGCTTTTAGAATTACCTTATTCGCTGCTTTTTCCTGACCATTTGTCTGCGGATGTTCGACAGAGGAAAAACATTGGGTGATTCCTAATTGCTTACATGTGTGTCGAACCTGCGCGCTGGTGAATTGGGTGCCATTGTCGGATATGAGTCTGCAAGGAACACCGAACCGGCATACTATGTTTTTCCATAAGAATTTTTCTACCTTTGATGCGGTGATTGAAGCGACTGGCTCTGCTTCTATCCACTTCGTTAAATATTCCACCGCCACTATAAGGTATTTCAATTGCCGAATAGCTGTTGGGAAAGGACCCAGAATATCTATACCCAAGGTATGAAAGGGCCAAGGAGGATGTATAAGTGTAGTCCTTCAGGAGGAGATCGATAGAAATTTCCATGCCTTTGGCACTGATCACATCGTTTGGCATGTTCCATGCAGTCTTTTTTCATTGTAGGCCAGAAATATCCTGCTCTTAAGGCCCTCAATAGCAATGTCCGACCTCCAACGTGATTGCCACAGATCCCTTCGTGTAGCTCCGACATGATTCTATTAGACTCCTCTTTCTCAATACACATCAATAAAGGTCTCGAGAACCAAAAACGAAACATATGTCCATCTATCAAGGTGTACCGTGCTGAGCTTTTCTTGAGGCGTTGAGCCTCAACAACATCTATTGGTAAAACTCCGTCAGCTAAAAAGGTTTTGATGGGAGTCATCCAAGATTCTGGGGCGGACGTTTTGTTCAGAGTCATTACCCTGAAACCATTACACGAGTTGACCCTAGGATTTGTCAGAGTCTCTTTTATTACTGACCTTTGTTGACCTGGTTTGGTACAGCTGGCGAGTTTAGATAGGAGGTCGGCCCGACTATTTTCTTCTCGCGGGACATGAGTCAATCGAAAAGTATGGAAAGTTGTGGCCAATGTTTTCATATAATCTAAATACTTAGCTAGCTGGGGATCCTTGACAGTAAATTCTCCATTGACTTGACCCGTAACTAATAGAGAATCGCTTCGAGCGGACAGTTGAGTCGCTCCTATTTCCTTTGCTAATAACATACTAGCAATGAGAGCCTCGTATTCAGCTTGATTGTTGCTAGCTTTAAAGGAAAATTTTAAGGATTGTTCTACAAGGATCCCTCCTGGACCCTCTAACACCATGCCTGCCCCGCTGCCTTTTTGATTAGATGCACCATCGACCGATAGGATCCATTCAGACATTTCGTTATTCTGGTTGGTGAGGTCAGATCCATTTGGGGCGGGCAAGGTGAGCTCGGCGACGAAGTCTGATAAAACCTGTGCTTGGACAGGACCTCGAGATTCGTAAGATACATCGTATTCTGCCAATTCTATTGCCCACTTGACGAGTCGCCCCGTCATGTCTGGTCGTTTGAGTACTTGCTTTACTGGTAAATCAGTTCTAACTTGGATGCTAAAACTTTGAAAATAGGGTCTGAGTTTTCTGGCCGAGATGACGATTGCTAAAGCGGCTTTTTCAAGGGTTGGATATCCTCTTTCTGCACCATGTAACAACCTACTGACGAAGTATATTGGACACTGCTTTCCCTCCCTTTCTTGAACTAGAACCGAGCTAATGGCATACTCGGTTACGACGATGTATAATTGTAGAAGGTATCCTTTTTCTGGCTTACAGAGCACCAGAGGTTGACTTAAGTATTTCTTTAGTTGAAGAAAAGATTCCTCACACTCCGAGGTCCATTGGAATTTCTCATTCTTCTTTAAACACTGGAAATAGGGACGTCCTTTATCTCCACTTCTCGCGAGGAATCTGGATAATGCCGCCATCCTACCTGTTAGTTGTTGGACCTCCTTCATACAACCTGGACTTCTCATGTTTATAATTGCAAGACACTTGTCCGGATTTGCTTCTATGCCTCGCTCGGTTAGCATGAACCCTAAGAATTTTCCAGCTTTGACACCGAATACGCATTTTTCAGGATTCAGCTTCAATTGATATTTGTTGATCGTGTCAAAAAGTTCTTGCAAATCCAAGGCATGAGTTCCATTTCCTGCAGAGGTCACCACCATATCATCGACATATGCCTCGACGTTCCGACCTAACATAGGTTGAAGAATCTTGTCCATCATCCTTTGATACGTTGCTCCCGCATTTTTAAGGCCGAAAGGCATTACTTTATAGCAAAAGTTCGCCTTAATGCCCATGAATGCGGTCTTATCCTCATCGGAGGGATGCATTCGGATTTGATTGTAGCCCGAGTATGCATCCATGAAACTTAGCAATCCGCAGCCTGAAACTCAGTCTATGAGTATGTCGATATTGGGCAGTGGATAAGAATCTTTTGGGCAGGCTAAATTCAAATCGGTGAAATCGACACACATCCTCCACTTCCCATTGGCCTTTTTTACCATTACTACATTGGCTAGCCAATCCGGGTATTGTATCTCTCAGATATGCTCAGCCTCCACCAGTTTCCTTATCTCCTCGGATGCGGCCCGAGCTTTTTCTTCGTCGAGTCTGCGTCGCCTCTGAATTCGCGGCTTCATTTGGGGATTTATATTCAACCTATGACAAAGTATGTCCGGGTTGATCCCAGGCATATCACGGGCCGACCATGCAAATGACGTCATGTTCGTGCGCAAGACACGGCACAAGGCCGTCTCGACAATTGGGTCAAGATCTGCGCCAATTTTCATCTTTCTCCCCGAGAGGATCTCGACTTCTTTTAGTTCACCTATAGGTCTCGGTCCTTGATCTATAGTCGGCCTTGGGTCGAGCTCTGTTTCTGGAAGATCTGTACGAGTAGGGAGTTGAGAGACATTGTAAGTATCTCGTCGAGAGCGTAGACTTCTTTCGTAACATTTACGTGCAACCTCTTGATCTACCTCATTGTCACTAATCTCCCTTCCGCTGGAAATTTCATTTTTAAGTGAGTGGTGGAGACCACGGCTCCGAGCATGTTGAGGGAGGGTCGTCCAAGCAGCATATTGTAAGATGATGGAGCGTTGACGACAATATATTTTATTATTATCGTTTTTGCGGCGTGCTCGTCAGAGAAGGTCGTTCTCAAGTTTACGTAACCGCGGACTTCTACTTGTTCTCCCGAGAATCCTACTAAGACTCCATCAAATGGCAGAAGTTGATCTCTAGGGATTTGCAAACTGACGAATGCTTCCCAGAACATGACATCGGCGGAGCTTCCTTGATCAATCAATATTTTGTGCACATTTCTCCCCATCAGAATCACAAATAACACCACTGGGTCGTCTTCATGAGGAACCACATCCTCTAGATCTTTTTTCGTGAAAATCAGATCGGCAATCGGCAATGGCGGTCTCGATGTCGTGGCCATGATTACACTTCGGGCGTATCGTTTTCTAGCCGACCTTGTCGATCCGCCGCCTGCGAATCCTTCTGCTATTGTGTTGAAGTCCCCCAGGATGGGAATCTCGTGAGACCCTTGCGTTGGCTTAAGTGATGATTTAGCGGGTTCTGTCTTGGGTAGGTCATCTTTGATGTATTTGCTCATAAGCCCTTGGCGAGCTAAGCTGATCAACAGACCTGTCAGGGAATAACAATTTTCGGTATCATGCCCATGGGTTTTGTGAAACTCACACCAGGACGATAGCTCTCTTCCACGAAGCCGACCAATCTCCAAGGGAAAACGCAGATGTTTGACCAGTTCATGATCTCTCAAGATTCGAATCTTGGGCTCCGACAGCTAGGGGCACATAGGCTTAGTTATCTTCTTGTCGAACGGACGAGGTGGATTGTATGGTGTGAACTTGCGACTGGCTCTTTTATGGGGAGAGGATGTTTCCAATACTTGTCGACGAATATCCTTTCCCTTATACTCCTGTGGGGGAGGTCGCCTTTCTTCCAATCTCTTCCTCTGCATTGCTTCCTCGGTTTCTATGTAAATGGTGGCTCGGTTCCTTACTTCCGCCAGAGTAGTGGCTGGTGCTCGAATTAAGGATTTGCTGAAAGGATTTGCTCGTAACCCCTTCACAAAGGCTCCCACCAACATCTCTTTGCTCGGATTCGTGAGCCCCATGCTAACGTCACAGAACCGGTTAAGGAACTGTTTCAGTGACTCCTCCTGTTGTTGTTTCATATCGAACATATCTGCGATTTGTAGCTGTTTTGGACGATTTACCGCAAACCTTTCTAGGAAGAGGCGGGAAAAAACAGGGAAAGAAGGGATGGCGGCGTTGGGTAGCTTGCCGAACCACTTCAGTGCTGAGCCCGAGAATGTTCCCACAAACATTTTGCAACGCACTACATCACTTCCACCCGATATCAACATTTGTGCTCGGAAAGCTTTCAGGTGTGCTTCCGGATCACCCTCACCGGTGAAAGGAGATACTTTAGGGATAAGGAAATGGGGTGGGATTGCCTCCTCCATGATCACCCTGGCCAATGGGTGATTTTCATCCTGCTCTGCCCCTCTTCGACTGATATTGGAGTCTCTAAAATTGCTACGCTCCCGCATCCAAGCTCGTAGTTCTTCGTTACTTTTATGCAATTGTTCCTGTTGACGCATCGATTCGTCTGAACGCTGTCTTGCCTCCGCCATTTCTTTCCTTAATCTTTCGTGTTCAACTTCCATTTCTACTCGTCGTCTCTCGCTCTCCGCTAACCACTGGGTTCGCTCACCGTCAGCTTGCTTTCTGATAATCTCGTTCTTCTGTCTCAGAGTTTCAATGTGTTGCATAATCTGCTCCAGGGTTGCTTGATTGTTGTTATTGCTTTCTGATGTTGTAATCGCCATTTTTGGATGTCTTTTCTCTTTAAGTGGTGCCAGTTTCAAGTTTTACCGTACCCCACGGTGGGCGCCAATGTTCCGGTTTGGAAATTATAGCCAAAACCAGAATAATCAGTCTCTCTCTCTCTCTCTCTCTCTCTCTTTTGCTCTCTTTTTTCTATCCTGTGTAGCTTCTCCTTTTTCGTTTTATCAGGTTCCTTCTCTCTTCAGTTACCTCCTTTCCTGGGTTCCAGCTAACCACTAACCATTTCTCCACATATCTTTCCGTAACTTCTTCGATAATCTCGCAGTATGATGTTCCTAGAAAAAGGGCATACTCACTTGTCAGTTACATAAAAGATCGTGGTGAACGATATTTTTTACCTATAAGGTTTACCGAGCTTGGCGAGGTGTCCAAGGTGTCCGATGCTTCCGAGCTTGACGAGTTCAAATTCAGGGGAGTATATATATATATATATATATATATATATATATATATATATATTTTTATTTTTTTTTTATTTATATATTTATATTTATTTCATATTTTATAAAAATATTTTTTT
>Ga0099823_1007298_pt1 | contig 11210 bp, 9 predicted proteins | sample CowpearedBW_FD_76831 | JGI IMG/M metagenome (GOLD analysis project Ga0099823, IMG submission 76831) | Root nodule microbial communities of legume samples collected from California, USA - Cow pea red BW | ecosystem: Host-associated > Plants > Roots > Nodule | place: USA: California | collected... | reverse complement strand
TTTTATTTTTTTTTTTTCTTTAATTTTTATAATGTATTTGGATTATAAATATATTATGTTTTTGAAAATAAAGATAAGGTAAAAAAAAAAATATAATGAAAAAAATTATATTAGTAAATTTTGTTTTTACTAGTGAAACTTGTAATCAATTATGTTTATAAATAACCAGTGAAAACATGTGCACTTTTACTTCTTCTTTTTTTTTATGATGAAATATAATTAAATTATATATTTTATTATATATATTTTTATTTTGTAGATAACTTTTTTTATCATGGTTATTCTAATTTTAAGAAAATGGTGGAACTTAAACAAAATGGTTACAAATAATTAAAGGATAAAATAGAAAGTAAATGTGGAGACATAGAGAAGAATCTCTTTAAATAAAACATTTACGATATAATTAATTATATTTATAAATAGTTAATTATTATTTACATTTTTGTAATTGATTATATCTATAATTGTAGTTATTATTTGATTAAAAAATGGGGAGTGAAATATTATTATAGAAACAAATAGTTTTTTATTTTATTTTAAAAATCTATATAATAATATTTTTATTACATTAATTAAAAAATTTGACTTAAAAACAATAAAGTGATTTTTTTATATTTTATTTAAGTTTTAAAATTTGTTCAATGACATAACACTAATAAGTGATTCTTTGTAAAGAAAAAAAAATATAACAGAAGATTCACCTTTTTAATCTATAAGATTATTTAATAAAATTTACTTATCTTTCTATCTTTCACACTTAATTCATTGAATTTAATGACTATATATTGACAACATAATTTATAAATAATTATAACAAAAATTATACTTATTATGCATTATGATTTGTAATTAAAGAAGATTTAAAATCATCTTATATAATCAAATTTGTTTTTGTTTGTTTCCTTCATTCAACAAATGGAGAATATGCATTTACTTTTTCTTTTTTTATTCTAGCTATTTGAGTAATAAATCATTATTTATTTATTTTTTTTTCACTTATATCCTCACCTGAGTGAGCATTGAATTCAAGAAACCAAATTAACACGAAAAGCTTGAATTAACGTGTGTGTGTGTGTGTGTTAGATAAAGTTACACAAACTTTATCTTATATAGTCAACAACTTATGTATATAATATATGATATGCCATACACATTTGTCATGTGGCTATTGCATACATATTCTAACATCATCACATAATATATTATGGTTTAGGGTTTATGTATATAATATATGACATGCTACACATAATACATTATCTAAATGTGGCATGTTTCGCATTAAAACCTATTGTTCAACGACCTATTTCCTTTGATTATTTGATAATTGGCTAAGTGCAAATGACAAATTTTATTTTTTAATTAGTATTTTTCAAGTGAATTCTTAAAAGTAAACATTGTAAAAAAGGAGTCATTTCAATTTGTTTTTTCTTTCACATCTAAAGCCTCTTGAATTCTCACATCCAAATCAAAATTATCACATTTGGTGGTTTATTTTAATGCTAAATAATTGACTTTTCACAAATAAAAATGTTTAAATTCTTCAAAGTTACCCATTCTAAAAAATAATTCAAATATGATTAAATTTCAATATTTCAATTTTTCATTTACATTTTAGTTTCAACAAATTTATCGTTATTTCTTCTATCGATAAAAACGACTTCATTGATATTAACACTGTTTTATACAATGAAATAAAACATTATCGCATAAAGTTAACTATCTTTTTTTAAGTAAATGACTTTGATAATATTATGATCGATACGAATTTAATAAAAAAACATGCCAAAATATAACCAAAGTATATTCTTAACCATGTCTAAATATTTTTTTAATATTGCAAAAATGAAAGTAAAAATAAAAACAAGTCAATTATTTAAAAAAAATTACAATAGTTTGGATGAGAAAAATTAAAAAAAAAACACTAAAATTGTTTTACAATTCTGAATTAAAATGTAAATTAACAAACAATGTTAAATTTTACTATTTTTCTAATAAACTAGTTTGATAATATTATAATCAATGAAAAAGAGAAGGTACAAATTCATTCAAAATATAATAAAAAAAATTCTTAAAGATGACTCGTTAAACTATGATTAAATACTTTTTAATAATGGAGTAATGTAAGTAAAAGAAAGTCCTCTATTTGAACAAAAATTACAATAGTTACTATGAGTAAAATTTGGGAAAAACATACACTAAAACTATTTACAATTTGTAATAAAAATATAAATTGACAAACACGTTATTGATAAAATATCATATTGAAAGCTTTCCTATAGAACCATTTTTGGAGATTTATTGTTTAGAGTTGACTGTATGAAAAAAAGAAGAAGTAAAAATAGTATATTTAAAATTATAAAAATAGAACATCTTAAAATTTAAAATTTTAACATAGTAACATAGTAAAATAATAAAATAACATTTATCTACCATTCAACAAGGTAAGACAATATTAAAATTATAGAAACAATATATTATATTTTAATAAAATTAAAGTTATATTTTAATCATATAAAATAACAAATTATATTATATTTAATAAATATGAAATTTAATGATAAAATATTAATAGAAGTTTCTGAAAGTTATATTAAAATTTGTTAATACTATAAGGACGAAGCGACCTACAAACAGAAAACAAATGAATGACGTAAATGTCATTAAAAGACGGAAAAAGTAATGAGATTCATACTTACCTTCTATCCTACTTTCTAATAATTACTTCTCAATTTCTTCCGATTCTCTTCAACTCGGACATTATGTCTTCTAATAATGAAACCTTTGAAATGAAAAAAAAAAAAGAGTGAAAAGAGAGAGAAAGATAATATATTTTAAACCAAGTTTTAAAATATCTGAGAAAAGAGATTAAAAGATAATAAAATAGTTAAAAGGTAGAAGGAAGCAAGTGGGTGACATTAATTAGATCTCAACTTTCTGAAAAATGAAAGGTAGGAGGAAAAGAACAATGAAAATTAAAAAATATGTAAACAAAATAAAGAATACCGTTTATGAACGTGACAGAAAAAAAAAAGAAAAAGAAAGAAGATGATCGAAAAGGCTGCAATTTTGTTATGTTCCATGTCACTAATTTTATCACTTCAACATAATATTTGTGTGTACGAGAAAAAGCAACAATAACGCCATACCATTGTTTGGTCTCTTTTCATCGCCGATTGAAAGGAAGAAAGAAAGAAGAAAAGAAAAAACAAATAAAAATAAGAAAAGGACTGTGTCTTTGCTTTATCTTTATTCTCCAAACACCAACACCAACTCACTCTTTTAACTTTTAACTCAACCCAAACCTTTTCAGATATATATACCTAATTTTACATCTTGTTATCATCAAAAGTGATCGCAAATAAAATATTTTTCATCAAAAGTTTTCAGTTATAAATTAAAGGAAAAGTTTTCACTTCACGATTTGATATTTTCAAATCAAAAAGAAACACTCTGTTGGTGTGTTTATTCCTTCGGAGTCAGTTTAGTTTATTCCTGGTGTGTTTCACGGAAAAAGAACACAGCTTCTTAACTGCACTCACGGAAAGAATATTGAAAAAAAAACCTGCAAAAATAATTAAAAAACCAGAAAAATCCATTTTCGAACATTGAATATAAACATCAACACATTCTTGTAATGTGGCATAAAGTTTCTAAAAGTGTTGTTAAATCAATCAAATCTACTTTATATGTTCGCTTTGCATGAAAATTATTTTTAAGTACGCGTCTTAAGCCCGGAACAATCTTCTGTTCATCTGATCAAACGCACAATTCTTAATAATCAAAAGTTAGCAATCCACAATAAAATTTATTATCCAAACATCAAATTCTAGCACATTAATTAGTTAAAAATTAAAACTTTGTAGGAAAAATTTGATTTTTCATGCATTGTGGATTGTGGAGCTCTTTTTCTTGCTTACTTGTTTGGCGGGCCAGTGGCATAGCAGGATTGAAAATGGAGTTTTGGGAGAATCTAGGAAGTTTCAACCTGAGAGAGTTAACGTTGTCGCCATTATTTATAGTAACATATTACATGTGAAAGCGTGGAAGGATGAGGGTGTGGTTTTTCTTGGTCACAATAAAGGTTCTTACAAAAAGCTTTATCATTTATTATTTACAATTTGCAGGTGATGCCGTGAGAGTCCCACTCCCACATCACACCCACTACCTGTTCCTGTTCTTCATTCCATTATTTTTCTTAGTCCAACAAAGACAAACCGACATTAATTCATTTCTTCACTCTTTACATCCAATTTCTAAATCTAGTAGTACTGTTCTATTTATTATGTTTTGATTGCGTTCTGATACCAAACACAACCATGTTTTCTTCTGCTTCCTTTTCAATAAATGTGAAACCTTACCACTCACAACTTCCAGGTTTCCGTTGAATCTGACACGCTCTAAGTGAGGAACAAGGCATTTAAAGTTTTGAAATACTTTCCTGGGATTGGTGGTTTTTGTTCCAGGTTAAGGTTACTGTTTTGTCTTTGCCATTTTTTGTTGGGGTGGAGTAAGATGGTGGTTTTGTCTTGGGAATCGGGTGCAGGGAGTGAATGGTTGAAGAATTGAAGGGAAAAATCGTTGTTGGTTGAGATGAATTTGTTTCGGGTGGTTTGTTGGGTGGTGTGGTGTTTGGGATTTGTGGGGGCTGCAAACGTGACATCCTCGAGACCCGCCATCGTCAACATTGGAGCAATCTTCAACCTCGATTCCATTTTAGGGAAAGTGGCGAAAATCACATTGGAGGAAGCCGTGAAAGATGTTAACGCCGACACTAGCATTCTACATGGAACTAAAATTGTTCTCACTATGCAAAATTCCAATTACAGCGGTTTCTTAGGCATGGTTCAAGGTGATTTATTCTATTCTGTACTAAAAACGCAGTTGGAACTGAAACTGAGTTTTGTGTTTTAATTATGCAGTTAATTGTTTGTTGTGTTGTTTTGACTGATAATTGCAGCTTTGCGGTTCATGGAGACTGATGTGGTTGCTATAATAGGACCACAATCTTCCGTGGTTGCACATATAATATCCCATGTTGCAAATGAATTACGAGTTCCTTTGTTGTCATTTGCCGCAACAGACCCTACCCTCACGTCGCTGCAGTTTCCTTTCTTTGTGAGGACAACGCAGAGTGATTTGTACCAAATGAAGGCTGTTGCTGAAATCATTGATTACTATGGTTGGAAGGAGGTGATTGCCATATACGTGGATGATGATTATGGACGGAATGGCGTGGCTGCTTTGGACGATGAACTAGCCGCCAGGCGCTGTAGAATCTCCTTCAAGGAAGGGATTAATTCCGGAACTGAAGTCAACCGGGGAGAAATTACGAGTTTGCTGGTGAAAGTGGCACTGATGCAGTCTCGAGTCATTGTTCTCCATGCACAAACTGATTACGGTTTTATGGTTTTCAATGTGGCGCGTTATCTTGGGATGACAAACAATGGCTATGTGTGGATAGTCACAGACTGGCTCTCTTCACTTCTGGATTCTGCTTCTCTCCCTTCAGAAAAAATGGATGTTCTCCAGGGAGTGCTTGTTCTGCGCCAGCACACACCTGATTCAGATAGAAAAAGGGCATTTGTGTCTCGGTGGAACAAGTTGACCGGTGGCTCTTTGGGGTTACATTCTTATGGCCTCTATGCTTATGATTCTGTGTGGCTTGTTGCACGGGCCATGGATGCTTTTTTCAGTCAGGGTGGGGTTGTTTCGTGCACGAACTACACAAGGTTAGGTGGTGGTGATAAGGGAGGTGATTTGAATCTTGATGCAATGAGCATTTTTGACAACGGAACGCTTCTGCTGAAGAACATAATGCAGAGTGATTTTGTTGGAGTTTCAGGTCGAATGAAATTCGAACCAGATCGATCTCTGGTTCATCCTGCCTATGACATCCTTAATGTGGTTGGAACTGGTCTTAGGAGGGTAGGTTACTGGTCCAACTATTCTGGTTTGTCGATTGTATCTCCTGAGATACTGTATGCAAAGCCACCTAATAGATCTAGTGCGAATCAGAAGCTTTACAGTGTGATATGGCCTGGAGAAACATTATCTAAACCCCGTGGATGGGTCTTCCCAAATAATGGTAGACAGTTGAGGATTGGTGTGCCTATTCGAGTCAGTTATCGTGAATTTGTGTCACCAGTGAAGGGAACTGATATGTTTAAAGGTTTTTGTGTTGATGTATTCACAGCAGCTCTGAACTTGTTGCCTTATGCAGTTCCCTACCAATTTGTTCCATTTGGAGACGGACACAAAAATCCAAGCTACACAGAACTTGTGCGCTTAATCACAACTGGTGTATGTTATGTCTCATAATTCTGATCCTCTATGCATGCTAACATTTTAAATCAACTGGCTAATTAGTACATTTCCTTGGTACAGTACTTTGATGGTGCCATCGGTGACATCGCTATTGTCACAAACCGGACAAGGGTTGTGGATTTTACACAGCCATATGCAGCATCGGGACTTGTTGTGGTGGCCCCGTTCACGAAAATTAATTCTGGTGGTTGGGCTTTCCTGCAGCCGTTTACTCCTCTTATGTGGATTGTGACTGCATGTTTCTTTCTTTTCATTGGGATAGTTATATGGATTCTAGAACACAGGATCAACGATGAGTTCAGAGGTCCACCCAGACAGCAAATTATAACCTTGTTATGGTAAGTGATGTGCTTGATACGAATCATCATCATGATTGAACTGGGTGATCTCGTTTTTGTCTGATCCATATTTTAACAATGCCTGCAGGTTTAGCCTTTCAACTCTGTTTTTTTCCCACAGTAAGTGAAACCTGGGTGTCTTTTGTTTGGTGGATGGACACAATGAAGTTTGTTTATTAGGTTATTTTTTTCATTGTCTCTGCAGGAGAGAATACCATGAGTGGTCTTGGTCGGTTTGTGATGCTTCTATGGCTATTTGTGGTGTTGATCCTCACTTCCAGCTACACTGCAAGTTTAACATCCATACTCACAGTGCAGCAGTTATCTTCTCCTATCAGTGGAATAGAAAGCTTAAAGGCTGGTGATGAACCAATAGGATACCAAGTGGGTTCATTTGCAGAACATTACTTGACCCAAGATATTGGAATATCCAAATCCAGGCTTATTGCCCTCGGAACTCCAGAAGAATATGCTAAGGCCCTAAAGCTTGGTCCTAAAAGAGGAGGTGTTGCTGCTATTGTTGATGAACGACCTTATGTTGAAATCTTCTTATCAAGCCAGTGCACCTTCAGAATTGTTGGTCAGGAGTTCACCAGAAGTGGCTGGGGCTTTGTGAGTACCTCGTCTTCTCTACTTTTTGATCCATAATTAGATGAAATCATCATAAGGAGTTTGTGTCATCATCAGAAGTACAGTTTGACATCAAACTTTTTCCCATTAGACACTACCATTCACCCTCTTTTTATCTCGTTTTTTAAGAAACATAAAAGTTAACTTTTGTTACGACGAATCAAATCAGTATCTCATCAGTAGCATAATCCTAGTTTTGTTGGCATGGCAGGCATTCCCTCGGGACTCCCCTTTGGCTGAGGATATGTCAACAGCCATTCTACAACTTTCTGAAACGGGTGATCTACAGCGGATTCATGACAAGTGGATGACACGAAGCTCTTGTAGTTTAGACAATGCTGAAATCGACTCAGATCGTCTTCAGCTTAAAAGCTTCTGGGGTCTCTTTCTCATTTGCGGGATAGCTTGCTTTGTTGCTCTTCTTTTGCACTTTTTGCAGATCATTTTCCAGTTATGGAAATCTCCTCCTTCTGAACCTGCTGCATCTTCTACTGCATGCTCAATTTCTGGTCGTTTTCAGAGATTTCTTTCGCTCATTGATGAGAAAGAAGATGCATCAAGGAGTAATGGAAGAAAGAGAGAAAGATCACTTGAAGAACAACTGGGAAGGCAATCAAAGAGGGTACAATTACAAACAGAAACGACCACCTAATTCAACTTAACACTTTGATGTCATTGATTATTTATTGATATTTAGCAGTGCTCTCAGCATTGCTAATGTTCATAGTTATAAGTTTTCCTCCGACGGAGAACATGTTATGAAGTGTGTCACGGAGAACATGTTAACACATCACATAGGTAGTTATGTTACATGCTACAAAATCTTTCTTTTTGAAAAATTTAGTAGATTTGTGTCTGCAGTTTTGACATATCAAATTTAAAGCATCTATCTATTTAAGATTGAAGGAAAACGGTGAATAAAATATAGTGACTTTATTGAAGGAAAGCCTAAGATAGAGGAAAAAGGAAGGTTTTAGTAACTTTTTTCATCTTTTTTCACGTGCTTCATAATCTCTATTAAACAAGAAATTATATTTTAAAATAATAATATGTTAAAATAGATCATTTTGTAAAATTATATTTTATTTATTATTTGAATATTCAAGCATATATTTTATTATACTTTTGTATTAAAAATTTGATATATAATCTTATAATATAATTATTATAAAATTTCTCGTATCTAATCTAGAATAATAATGAAATATTTCTAATTACTCTTTTCATATAATCTATTGTAACTTCTCAGTGCAATCTACCTATTTCTTTACAAATTATGACTACACAACGTGGAAAATCTATTGATAAACATTATCTTTCTTTTCTCGTGTTTTCTCTTATTTACCCGTGAGAATAGCAAATGAAGAAAAAAGAAGAAATGGTAGCTGTAAAAGCAAACTCAAACCAGTTATGGTGATGGAGCCGTGAGCCATGTCAGGGAGACAGTGAGTCTTATGGTCAACACTGAATTATTTATAATTTCCCATCTAATTATAATAATAATTGCCTTGTTTTTGTCTTGTTTTTATGAGATATATAATTCTGTTATACAAAAATAAACTTGAATAATACAAATTCTAATGTTTTAGTAATTTTTATTATACATTTGTATGAAAATCAAAATTTTGATATTTATGACTAGAATGTGAAATTTATTAATTGTTCTATGCTACAGTTTTTCAAACTATCTTTTAAGTCGTCGATACTTCTAAATATGTGACCAATATTCACGCATTAAAATTGAAATAAAACAGAGAAAGTGACGGAAAAATTCACGCATTAAAATTGAAATAAAACAGAGAAAGTGACGGAAAAGACATATATTTAATAGTAAAAATCTAAAGAGTTAATCCAATTATATGAAAGATCACGTTTAAATTTGCAGAGGATGAGTCCTACTACAGTTTCAAAAGAAAAAATATACAGCTTCTCGCCATATTAAAAACTACTCAAGGGAAAAGAAAATGAGTGAACATGGAACTTTGAAATTAGAATGAGAGAAAACTTTTAGATTTTTTTTGTAAAATTCCTTTTTTCTTCATTTTCTCTTTCATATTGCAAAATTTTCTTTCTTCTGTATCTTATTTCCTCTGTTGTAACAATGGGTATAAGACAATGATAAAAAAGGTTAATGAGAATAAGATAGCCGCAGCCTCATAGAATACAAATTCTGAAGTTAAATATCAACAGCTTCTAAGAATGGAGTCAAGCTCACTCTGGTCTTCACGTAGCTACAACTTGCAGAAGCTCAACATTTAGTTCAAATGTAGCTCCAGGCTGCAACATCATAAACAACTTGTAGGCTAATCATTTTCATTAAACATTGTACTTGGTTGGGTATAAGCTAGAAACTATAAGTGTTTTTGAAGGTTTCTTTTGGTGGATTTTGGGATAGAGAAACTCACACACACACATCTACATAATTTTTCTAAATGTATAAATTAACTTTAATTTATAAAACAACCATTGTCCAGAAAGATATTTGATTCATAAGAGAAGATTAATTAAAGAAGTAAGAAAAGCATGAGGGGGAATTACCGGAATCTCGTTCATTCCCTTTTGTCCATAACCATTTTCAGGAGGAACAATAACAGTTCGCTGCAGCCATTAAAAGTGACAACATAAAAATAAATGACACAAGATAAAGTATATAGAAGTTTTAGATGAATGAATGAGTAGAACAAAAGAGGAAGCATAGAATGATGTTAGAGTTACCTTTCCACCAACTCGCATTCCCTCCACTATTGTATACATGGCAGGTGGGGGTTTGGGTGCTGCTTGAGCAGAGAATAAACCATTTGGATTATCAACAAATTCACGTTTTCTTTCCTTTCCGGGAGGAGCTCCCACCCTGAATTCGTATGGCTTTAAGAGAAGGAAGGAAGCACGCACGCATCAGCAGCACCACCAAGTAAAGTACAGTAACGGTGATAAATTTGAGATGACTTTGCAGACAAAATATAGAAAGAGAAAAAAAGGTTAGAAAACCTGAGCAATGATACGATTTCCCGCTAGGAGTTTAGATTCGCGACTGGATACAGCAGTGATCCCGCGATATAAGCAATCAAAGTGAACCTGTCAGCGAAACTAGAAACGAAAAGTAAACAAGAAATAGAAAAGCAAAATGAGAGGTTGATTGAGACATGCAAAAGCTCACAAAGTGTACCTGAACGATTTTTCCTTTTTCAGCTACTGGACCTTTGCCCTCAATCAAATCATAGTATTTCAATCCATCAGCTGAGTTAAACATCACAATTAAACATCACATTTAGGATAAACTGAACTTCTTGTTGGCTGATTAAGTATAACTAACTACAATTAAACTTCGTTTGGCGAAACAGATAGAGATTTGAAAGAAAATTGACGGAAATAGAAAAAGAGGAACTAACGAGTAGTGAGGTATTCCTCTTGGGGAATTGTCTTCTTGTTGCGTCTGGCCTCCGCCGGCGGAGAGAGCAGAAGGAAGGTGAACGGCAACGATGAAATGAGAATCGCCGTGGATCTTCTGGAACCAGAAACTGAGAGTGGCATGGCGATTTTCGTTGGCCTGATTCGCTTTGAATTTGAATGCATTGTACCTCCATAATCAATGCTCCAATTTTTTGAATTAGAAGCGCAAGCGCAAGAAGACGAACTCATTGCCATTACTCTTTCTCTCTCTCGCGCCACATGCTATGCTTTTTCTTTAGCCCATTATCCACTCTTCATTTCTCCCGGGAGATAAAATTACCCATTTGCCCTTTTCTATATTTCTGGCGATTAATTTACTGAGTTAATGTGTAGTGTAACATTTTGATTTTAAGCAATAGATTTAGTTGTTAAACAGGGAAGAATTGCGCTAACACACTTAAAATACATATTTTGATATACATATTTTGATACATGGTGTGTGAGAATTTTATAAATCTACAGTATAAC
>Ga0099823_1007294_pt1 | contig 11212 bp, 11 predicted proteins | sample CowpearedBW_FD_76831 | JGI IMG/M metagenome (GOLD analysis project Ga0099823, IMG submission 76831) | Root nodule microbial communities of legume samples collected from California, USA - Cow pea red BW | ecosystem: Host-associated > Plants > Roots > Nodule | place: USA: California | collected... | reverse complement strand
GAAAAAAAAAAACAGAAAACAACCTAAACAATTAAAACAAAACATTTCTTAACATAGACAAAGAAAAAAAATGACAAAAAAGTGTTACACACAATTAAGACAAAATACCATCTAATAGAGGAATAATAGAGGAAGTAAATGATAGATAATATAAGTAAATTTATATCCTCCTTATAAATCATAAGATAAAGTCAATATATAAAAAATAAACGAAGTCTTTACTTTTTGGACTCATACAATAGACTCACTGAGACTTTTTCTTCTTTTTTTGTGCGTATACTCATTTAATTATTAAGATGTTTACTTCAATCAAAATAACTTCTTTTCATTGAAGCCAATAAATTCACTGAAAAATTGTCTATAATTTCTTATTTGTAATTACTTTTAAGACAAAAGTCTGTACAAGTTGGCCACTTCCTCCAACTTGTATTTCCCTACCTTCTTCAACACTCATATGATATTGACACTTAACATTTCAGATAAGAAGCAATAATAAGAAGGTGGATTCATACTTCAAATTTCAACTTCAATGACATTTGTAGATTAAGTATAAAATTAATAAATAAGTCAAAAAACTGTAGGTGATCCTCATCCTAACAAGACAGATACTTTCAGAAAAAAAGAAAAAAAAAAAGGCAGTTGTTAACTAAGTAATTTGGTTAATGAATTCAAATAGACGTGTAAAATATTTTTTTTTCCTGTCCGTGATTATGTTAGAAATACTGAGAAATTCAAGAAGTATTTGTTGTAATCTTTTGGCATATTTTTATATTACTTTTTAATAATAGAAATTATCTTAACTCCTTATCTACATCGTTTACCTATTTAAAAGTAAGTTTTGAAATTAATTCATCTTTACAAAACCAATTTTATAAAGTTAAACAGTCACTAAAATCATATCCTAAAATGTTATAAGATTATCTTAAGTTGACATGGCACCACCTCATATTCCAACATCTCCAATCTGATGACAATATATGGCACAAGTTGAGCTTCAATTATGAACAAATAAAACATGCTGCACTTTGGATTAGGATGAAAACATATACAAGTCCAGTTTTTTGTTCTCTCAATATTTTATGCTTAGTGTTATCCTCAATATTGCTTTTTCAGGAACGTTATTTATTTCCAAACGAAATAAAGCACAAAAGCTGGTAATCTTTCCCATAAATTGGACTGAATAGGGTTTGTGCAATCTAATAAAAGAATGGGAGTATTGCATTGCAAGTACCAAGCAGTTACGTCTTTCACTTATTTGCTTCTCATGCACCTAACAATAACCTCTACAAATTTCTTATACATGTGTTGCTTCAAATACATTCGCTGCACCTTCTTTCTTCCTTCCACCCCCATTTGCTTCCTTGCCAACTGGTTTTTGAGTAAAAACCGCAGATTCTGTGCGAGAACAAGATTCCCTGGATGTCCAACAGGATGAACAAGACCTGTAACATTGTGCTCAACAATCTCTTGTGTTCCCCCAGCTTCAGTTCCAAGAACCTACACCGCAGACAATACACATGTGATGACATAAAACCATTAAGTTATCAACTACTTTCATAGAAAAAGTAAATAGAAAAGGTAAATATGCTTCTGCAACAGCTATCTCATGATGAGTTTAATGAGAAAATGTAGTCATACCGGAAGACCAAACGCCATGGCTTCTATAGTCACACGTCCAAATGTTTCTCCCAGCCCCTGTTCACCATTTTGCTAATTAACAACAGTTTTGCATACTAGAGAATAGTTCTTTCTACAATTAATTTGATTTCTGCATGAAGTAATATCTGGAATGTGTAGTTTTAGAGATTATGTCAAGTTGCAAAATGAAATGCTTTTTTATTATGGTTGGAAGGAAACAGAACCAAAAACTGGATTCCTAGTTATTTCTAATAATTTCAGTGCAGAATTGTAGTAAATCTTATTTTTTATTGATAGGGAAACTAAAGAGGCTAGGTACAAATTCAAGTCTTTATGACAATAGGATGAGAATCCAAATTAGATAAAAAAAAGGCACATATTTCATCTGCATCAACAAATAACTTACCATGACATCATAATAATATTTCAGACATACTGAAACAATGTTGTCATTTACAAGTAGATTTGTTTGGAACTATATATTATATAATGGACGTGAGATTTAAATTATACTCATAAGCACATGCACACTAAAGAATGAAGGATACTTACACCTATTTATGAATGTATAAACATTTCATGTACTACTTTACAAATAATTTAACCTTTAATCTTACCTGAGAGTTTATAACATAAACATCAGCGGCAGAGTAAAGTGAGGCAACCCGAGTTGTGGCCGGAGTCCAAAAAATTGATTTTGAGGTGTTTGGATGCTGTTCTAAGAAATTTAGAAGGCTTTTAACATAATCCGCCTTGTTGCTCTTTGATCCAACAGAACCAATAAGAAGCTTGATTGATTGTTGAATTGTTCCTTTGTCATTAGGCAAAACTTGTTTCCTCCTGTGAATGTCAAAATTCTCATGATCAGTGGAACATACAAAAATTGTATACTTTACAACCATAAATTATAAAACCTTTTTTTAGATTCATGTAACCTGCTTAAGATATCATTGGAAGCTACTTTGCCATTCTTCAACATCGGTAACAATTTTCTATTGCGATGCTTTCTAGCCATGGTAGATATGCCTTCCTTCATAGTTGATACCTTTTTCATTTTCTTATCATCTTGCAACAATCCTTGTTCAAGTACTGAGCTTACTGACTCAAGAAGCAATAGCTGGCCCTTCCCAGGGTTGATGCTACTAAGTGATATCACAAGCATGTCATTATCAGTTAGGCCAATTTCTTTTCGCACTGATTCTCGCAATAACTGCCGTTTCTCCATCATTTTCTCAGTACTAAAGGATGGAGTGTTAAGTGTTGAAGGAATACCAGCTACAAACGCCAGTTCATCATTAACAGACAATGGAACAACTTCAGGGTAGGATCTAAGTTTTATCTTTTCCTCTTCACACCATTTTTGCCACTGTTTAGATTGTGATTCAGAAAGAAAAACCAACATCTTTACTCTGTCCAATACATCTTTGGAACGATCAAAGTACTCTCGACGATTTTCCATAATCCACCATGCAACTTGGCTTGCACCAGCAGGGAAATGTTCGATATATTGTTCTGGAAGCATATAAAAAGATAGTTATTTTCTATCAAGACACGTAGAGAAGTGGAATTACAAATACGCATTGACAGATTATAAACTACAACAAAATATACCCCAGTCTTCAACTTGATAACAGTAGAAGATTCCAATCAACCAACAGGGCAATATGCATACCTCCAGGTAAAATCAAAATCAATTGTTTTATCAATTTCCAAAGTTCAAACATCAAATTATTAAAAGGCTGGAAGTTTATATTTATACACAGGAAGTAAGGCATGGTGGTGAAGATCCTCTGCCAATGCCATTCAATGAGACAATTGAATTATATAATATTGTATCATTGCATGACAGGTTTAGAAATGAAGTTCTGTACCAATAATTCCAGAACTACTTTGAGATTAATAACTAAACCTTTGACAAACTTCAACTACTTTCTGACACTAAAAACCACAATATACATAATGACTTGTTACCAATCTGTTCTTACCAATCCATGATGCACAGACAGCCGAACCAGCAATGACAAGATCGGCCTTCATTGCAGTTTTGAAGCTGAGATCAGCTTTGTCCTCAACCACCTTGATCCGTCTCCTAGTAAGCTCTGACATCAAACCACCTTTCTTGCTAAGCACAACAGCTGAAACCGTAGCTCCACAGCTCAAAAGTTCTGTCGCCAACTCCATCATTGAAAGTGGAGCTCCAGTCATGGAAAGCTCGTGAAATATCAAGATAAATCTTCTGGACCAAACCAGACGTGCAAAGTCCTCCTTCCTGTTACAGGTCCCAGAACGTTTCTCTGGACTCCATTCCAGAACCCTATCCTCCACTGGGCCAAACGGACCAACAAGAACTCCATACGTATTATTGGCTGTAGGAATTTCTGGCTCCTGTTCCTCTATATCAGAGTTCTTAACTTCTGTAGTTTGTTTCAGCTTACCACTTGATTTACCTTTCGAAGCACGTCTTCTCCTGCTCCTCTTCTTTGAGCTCGTTTTACGATTGGACGGAACATCATTGCCTTTCTTGGCCAAAGCTACATTTATGGTTTTACTAGCCCCTGCTATACTTGTATCAGTCTCATTATTAGCAGACAATGAATTATCACTGGCACGCAAATCGCGGCGCTGAACCTGTTCTGCGTCTGAGCCAGTATTTCGCGGCCCTGTTCCAAAGCCAGAAAATTCCTCCTTCTTATCACTATGAGCCCACCTGGACTGAACGAAAAATCCAAGATAAGCCCAGAGGGTAATTAGAAGCAACCAAAAAAGTAAACGATTGCTCCGAAACCACAGTGCCCCGCCTAAACTGCTCCTTCCATCTCTTCTTGGTGTGCGGCCAGAATTCAGTCTCCGAAATGTCGGCGAATTTCTCGGACTTGATCTTCCAGATAACGTTGATTTCAAACTTCCACCTAACCTCAATGAAGTCTGTTTAGCCAAATTAGGCTGAAATTCCCCTCTATTGATGCTTTCCTCCATTAGCTTCCTGAGCTATCATATCACTAAAAAAGCCTCACTCGAAATCCAATTACAGGCCTCCAAGAACGCTTCAAACTCGAACGCTATTTTTCTGAATTCACTACACAAAAAGAAGCATTTTCCCCATCATAACTCATCCAAAGAGAAAGAAAGAAAGAAAGAAAAACAGTTTTTGCTAGTTCTCCAAAACATTCAACAGTTCGTTTCTTGTTATTCTCTTCCCTAGACTCTCAAGATAGCTCCTTCTATCGTTCTACCAAACCACTGGAAGTAAAGTAATACAATTTTATTTAGCTGTTTATAAGAGTTGGGTTTGTTTCTGTTTATTTATTCCAAACCAAAAGAGGAAACGCATAACATTGCAGGCAAATGAAGAAGGTAGAGTTACTTAACCAAGAAACCTATGATGTAAAAATGGAAAGATAGCAGAAGAGGATAGAGGGGCATTACATGGATCGTTCAAGATCTGTGTATGATTGAGTTTGAAGAACGATTCTTGAAGCTTGTTCTTCGATTGTACACTGAGCTAAGCTTCTTTCAACACTTTCAACACATTCAACAGCAATACACCTTGAAGAGCTCAGAGAGAGAAAGAGAAAGTTTTTGCAGTGTCATTGTGAGTGAGAAGTTCTGAGAGTTATTTCAGGGAGATAGAAAGAAACAATTACAATACCACGTGCGTGCGTCCTGCACGTGCCATCATTCTCCATTTCAATTCCACTCACTGAACTGCACTGCACCGTCGGTAGTCTCATCCTGAGATACTGACCGTTGGATCAATCCAACGGCCTCCTTGCGTTTGACCTGGGTCCCACCACTTTGACTTTTCTTGTTTATAGTTCAGTTATCCAATCAGCTAGAAAGTGATTTGTTTAGTAACGGTAAATTTTTTAAAATTACTTAACATGCTAAATATAGAATAAATGACAAGACTCTATAAATTTCATCAGATATTTCTTTTAGTGGACCTACAAAAAAAGTTTTAATATTTTAATTTTAATGATATTACACGTACACCTTTGATCTTTCTTAACTATTTTCAAATCATTACGTCTACTCTCCTAAAAAATGAATATTGTAAACATTCAAAAATAGAGATATATGCATCGGTAAAAAAATATCAGGACATCTAAATGTAATTTATTTTAAATATTTATTAAAACAATTTGTACTATAAAAATTAATGATATAGTATTTGAAATTGTCTGTTTATTTATCATTAGGTTTTCTTGGAAATAATTCGTGATAGGTTAAATCGTTCATTTAACGCTGTTTTAGGAGCTTTCGATCTCACTTGGCATGTAGTAGACATATTAATTCATTTTTTCCCAATTTAATTATAATTTTATCTACAATCCGCTATTTTTTATTTCAAACAAAATGCATTTAGTTTTTCATTTAAAAAATCCGTGGTTTTATTTTTGTTTTGGTCCAAGAGAACCTTAATCTAAAATACTTATTTAATTAATTTCAATAGATGAATATAAAATAAAAATCATGAAATTTTTAAAATAAAAAGATTAAACATATTTAGAAAAAAACAGGAAAAAAAGTACACACTAAACCAAACAAAAAAAACGACTTTAAACCTTTATTTATTCAAACTAATTGTGTTCAATTTCTTTTCGGATTAGAGTACTTGAGTATTCTAGTTTAAGTAAAAAGAAATTAAACAATTTTACTTTGAATTGTTAGGTTGAAAGTAACTTCCCTCCCGTATTTCTACAATTTTTTATTCTATTCTATTGCCAACAGAAGGAACTAATCATCAAAGGACACTATATTTCTTTAAATCTCAAAAGACTTTAAATTTCAGTTCCTAAACAAAATTAAATTTATTTTAAGCATTTCACAACAAAAATTAAATCCAAACATCAAAAAATACCAAACCTGTTCTTGGTAACAAAATACTATATTACTTGCTTTTATAACACGAAGTCTGAGTCTAGAGTCTTGATAGAACAAAACAAAAACAATATTCAGAAGTGTAAAAATATCACGCAGTCAAAAAACACTAGGTTGAATGTGGAAAAAATATAAAGGATTACACTTTTAACAGCTCATGATAATTTACCACAAGTCAAACACCATAGGAATAAGAAAACCATTTACACGAGAAATTCTCAATTCCACGAGCAAATCAGTTGCTGCAAAACAATCGTCGTTCTTTCCCCACATCTATAGTTGTAGAAAAGCATGCCTATGTTTCTCACGAGCTTAACGAAAGCAAAACGCAAGAAAAATCTGCAAAGACAACAACTATCGTTTAGTTTCGTCAGCAACTACCACAAAAGACATCAACTGAAAATTCATATATACTTACCGCACAATTACACAAGCAACTACCACCTGTCAAGCTGCAATTAACCTTCTTTAAATGGAGAACAGCGTGAACAGGCGGTTATATACTGCTGAAATTGAATACGGGAACAAAAAAAGGTCCATCAGTGTACACAGTCCAATGTAAACCCTAAAAAACAAGTTAAAAAATATTCACAGCGAAATACAAGTTCTATAATCACCTAAATATTCTTGAAACATATCGCTGCCCAAAGTACTCCAGAACAAAAGCTGGAGGACAAAGGACCAGTAGGAAGAAGGCCTGTGATACTAAAATTACGGAAGCTTAGAAAAAACGTAACAATAAGAAGCAAAATAATGTGCATCAATCGAGGGCAATAAAAAATCTCACCTTCTTATTCAAACAAGTTGCATTCTATATAATACTTTACTGCCCAAAGTTCATCTCCGAGTATCTGCATGGAACATAACCAACATTCATTGAGATTGTGTTGATCTAATTAAAAAAAAAAAGAGCTACCAGTAAAAAAAAAAACAGACAAAACAACAATGCTCAAGCATTCACAAAAAGAAAACTCATTAATATGAATAGAATGGAAATGCTCAAAAATCGACTTGCCTGCGGGGCTTATTATGCCGCTGTCCAAACTCATCATTTACAGTCTCTGCATACAGATCAATTTTGAAAAATAAATTATTTAAAACCAATGGCAACGAGTAAACATTATCAAGAGAAAGGAATATCAATGCGTACCAGACTTTGGTGGTGCCTTCCATTCATTGCTACCTTTATTCACATTATTTTCCTTGCTGCAAACATTCAATCATAAAAAACAGAAACCATAAACCATCAAAAAGCTACAGAAACATAAAAACTTCACCATAAACACTTCTTCCAAACCCACACAAAACAAATGGAATAGATTGATAAAATACAATATCACCAGTCATGCCAAGCCATAAAATTTTAAGTAAAATATAGTTAAAGCATAAAACAATACGAATTCATAATAAAGCTATAAGAGAACCGACCTTGAAGTAGCTGTTGCAGATGTCTGCCCTGATTGTCGTGCATGATAAGCACCATCAACAGTGAGATAGGGTGGACAATATGTAGCCCCTAAAGCACCTGCCGCTCCTAAAGCTCCAGCTGCCCCTAAAGCTCCTGCTGCTCCAGTCAAAACCGGTAGCCTAAACAAAAAAATAGGTAGCTAATTAGTTTTTCAGAAGGGAACTAAAACATAACAAAAGTTTATATTTTACACAAAGAATGAGACGCTTGTGTATGGATATTCCAAACATTAATTGATTAGAGTAGTTAAATATAATATTGATTATAAATTTCTTTATGAAAATTGCAATGTGCACCGTACTTAGATGCACATACTTAGGATGGAGATTTCAACCATTTTAACATACGAATAAAATCCGGTCATTAATACCCTTACCATGTCATTTCAGAGTTTCCCAAACCAAGTTGAGGCTGGGCAACATATCCAGGGAATGCCATGCCAACAGCAGGAACTCCTATGCCACCAGGATGCTGCCCACCAAATTGCATAACTGTGCCACACCAGTGCCCAGTGAAGATCAGAAAAATTAATCAAAGAATACAAAAAAATCTATGCATCTGTTGTGAAAGATTCACAAGTATAAACACACAACAAAATCAGTAGATGTTGATAATCAGAACACCCTCAACACAAGAAGACCCATCTCTAACAGTGAACAATTACTTGACTTTCCACAGACTATTGATGCTACAAATTTTACTTCACGCGCTCGGCAACATTGTATAACAATGACAGAAATGCAAATTGACAATAATTACATTGGATTCCAAACTACCGCTATAATGGCACTACGATACTAACAAAGAAGACTGCGGGTTAAAACTGACCTGGCAAAAAGGTTGGAAAGTTCTGATCTCCATGATTACCATTGATATTTCCAGCAGTACCCATAGTTCCACCATAAACAAAAGAACCCCTCCCGCTACCCTGGGAAGCTTCCCTTCCCTTCCCAACCAATGCACCCTTCAATTTACCTGATTCTGAAGCTGCATCAATTTCTCCAGAATCCACTGAACCAATTGCAGCGGTTGTGATTGGGGGAGATGAAGCCTGAGACCCACTACCAGGTCGATGACCCAACTGTGGAGCAGGGGCTTGCACAGAAGGAGAAGAACGTCCTGGAGCAGTTCTCTGAATACCCTGGAGTTGAGTTGGATCAATTTTACCAGCTTGACTATGAGAGGCAGCAGGCTGATAATTCATCTGCACTGGTACTGCTCCACCCCTCCCAGTACCTCTTGGGTGAGTAGACTGAGATGCATTAACTCCAGAAGCTCCAGGTGGTGGCATATGCAAACTGTTAAAAGCTTTCCCAACAGATGGAGCGCCAGGCCCATCAATATACAACTTCTCCATGCTGACATGATCGACAACATTCTTTCCCCGGAGAAGTGCGTTGTTTTGTACCAAAAAACTCTCATCGACAACACCAGGCCGAACGTTCCTACTTGCAGCAGCAGTTGGGATATCCCCTTTTGAGGTCACACTTGTATCTTTGTTGGAAGAACTCGAAGGGTAAAAAGGGGGAGAAGCATAATTCAAATTTGATGCAAAGACCTGTTTCTTAGAAGGTACAGGATCGGGTTCGGAATTAGAGACAGGGGTGAAAGCTTTCCCTGAACCACCATGTGGAACTTTCTCCGGCTGCTTCCCATATCTTAGAAAATGACATAACAAGATTACGATCAGAAACCTTTAATATGTATAACATGTATAGGTAGCACAAATCCAACTGATCTTATATAATACAAAAGTCTGTACTCACTGTTTATTTTGCACCTGGGATGCTGAATCATTGCTCTTATTAGTAGGCTCGTACCTACGGGGTCCTCTCCCTCGCACAACACTCTTGGGTGCCTGTGTTTGATTGCCTCTGTTTTCATACCCTTTTCTGTTACCTCGGACATATCCTCCACCGCGATCAACACCTCGTGTTTTACCTCCACGACCTCGATAACTACCCTTAGAAGGTCTCCTTCCCTAAATTTTACACAGATTACATAAGAAGGTCTCTTTCACTTCAATAAGCAAAATAAAAAGTTAAAGAAATTTGTTCCAATTAATTCACAAAAATCAATCATCACCTCTTTGTATTGCCTTTCTTGCAGAGTGATTTCCTCAAACTTATCATGTCCCCACTTCCTGTCATCCTTGGACTCCCAGAGTCTCCTTCCACCACGCATGCGCCTAACAAGACAACAAACACAAACGTAAAAACAAAACCAAACCTTAAAATCAACCACACGTATTAAGCATAGGTTTCAGTAAAGATTTAGACACCTATGGCGTGCACCGGCATTATCCCTGAAGCGATCATCGTGCATATAAAATGCTCCAGCAGTGGGAACCGCAAACGGCTCATTCTCCTTCTTCTCTTCATCATCTCCATTCCCTGATTCCTCCAAAGGGCCTTTAACATCAACATCAGAGTCCTTAACTACTGTGCCATTCAAACCTCTCTCCTCTCCAACCCTACCCTCATCCTCTTCCTCTTCGAACAACTCTTCTTCCTCCTCCTCTTCTTCTTCCTCTTCTTCCAATTCTTCTTCGTCATCATAATCTGCCACGCCACCCTCGCCGTCGGAAACATCGGAATGAGTAATCCGGCGATCGACGGCGGCGTTTCTCGCGTCGGTGTCGGCGTCGCCTTCCTCATCATCACTGGCCTCGCGCCTTCTCCGCATTGCGAGCGATCTCGTGGCCTCTTCGGGATCACTCTCGTAGTCAAGCCCTTCTTCACCCGCCGTAGCCATTCCTAAAACCCCTCAAAAACCTAAAAACCCAAAAATCTGAATCAATCGCAACCACCAAAACACACGAAAGACAGGAGCACGAAGAAACCAAAAGCGAATGAGCGAATTGGAAAGCCAAAATTATTGGAGCGCACGAGAGGGGAAGAAAAAGGGGTTAGATAGATGAAACCCTAGATTATGGGGGTGGGAGTGGGAGGAAAGGTTTGCGCCTTGCGAAAGGAAACCCTAGATTAGATAAATTTGGGACATTTGATTTTGTGTTGTTGGCAATTGAAACGGAGAGACGAAGAGAGAAGACTCTAAAAAGTGGAAGGGTTGTGGTGGAATTATCTTATCATCGGGGGCATTTCAGTAATTTCCTTCACGGTTCGGGATTTGGAGTAAGTGATTGGGTTGCCTACTGACTACTGAGTTGGACAACTCGGGAGAGATGGCTCCAGTTTATGCCACCATTTAAAGTATAAAATATAG
>Ga0099823_1007287_pt1:0-10000 | contig 11219 bp, 8 predicted proteins | sample CowpearedBW_FD_76831 | JGI IMG/M metagenome (GOLD analysis project Ga0099823, IMG submission 76831) | Root nodule microbial communities of legume samples collected from California, USA - Cow pea red BW | ecosystem: Host-associated > Plants > Roots > Nodule | place: USA: California... | reverse complement strand
TGGCCTTATATTTTAACACATACCGCCTTGGCCTCCTTGTATTCCTCAACAGCCTTGTGAGAAGAATAGGTGAAGTTCACATCAGGTCCCAATTCAGGGACAATAAAGTGGCTGGATCAAAACCACAACAGTTCAGTAATCAGATCATTACAACACAACATAATAACACAACAGTCGCAATTTCAGTGGGCATCAGGAGGCATCATCACTTACTAGTTGGTGTCAAACCACTTGGTCATCTCCATAGCAGGCACGGTAGCATTACCTCTGGCCATGGAGAAGTAGGTGTCAAAACCAATCTCACCACCGGTCCAGCCATACCTTTGTGGGACGGCACCGAGGGTGGCGGTGGCATCAAGCACCTGATCATAGTAAGAGAAAGTGTTGCTGGGGATATACTTGATCCCAGCAGAAGCCATCTGCTTCCAGATGGATGCCCTGAGATCAACAGCTACCTTCTGCAAATCCTCGGCGCTGCTCTTGCCATCCCAGAAAGATTCGAGAGCGAACTTGAGCTCCCTCTTGGGACCCATGCGGGGGTATCCGACGATATGAGATGCCATTGTTCTGTCAGAACAGATCAAAACCCAAATCAGCTCTTACTTCTACCCACTCCAAAACCGACAATACCATAAGCGTGCAACAATACTCAAAGATCATTGCACTAATATTCATAATAACACATTTTGCAATATTCATAGATCATAGCTATAATTTCTCATATCTAGTGCCAGAGCCACACTGCCTATAAAACTCTTCATTAAAAGTTCTTACTTAAAATTTGCCGAAAAACACAAAATTATAAGCAAAACTCATATATGAGAAACAAAACAAACAGAATTTTATGATTTACACTAAATTTCGGTCAATAACAGAAGACAATGGATAGTGTATGTGTGTATATATGTGTGTGGCGTTATAGCATTTTCCGTAATGACACATGCAACATGCAACAACACTCGTAGATCATAACAAGCATTTCCATAATGACACATACAACAACACTCGTAGATCATAACAAGCTGACAATAAGACAGTATCATGGACGACTATAAAGCAATATTCTCATCCCCTATAGACATCATCCACACATATGAGTTTGACAACTTAAGAGAAGTTCACACTAGCATGAAAACACCTCACGATTTAGTATAACAACAACGGTTCCATACAATGAAGTAGCAGATTTGGACAGAATGACAACAAAAGAGAGAAATCATAGCAAAACGGATTCAGATCCAGTAGATCTAGGCATTAGGGGAAGAAATATCGGCAGATCTAGGACTGGCACAAACATTGGATGAAACAGAGCATTACGTTTATGTCCAGATCTGAGGAGAATTAGGAAGCAAAATTGAAGTGGTTGATAGAAGAGAACAGAGTAACAGCACACGGGAATCGAGTCAGAGAGTGTGATAAGAAGGCATGGCATAGCATGGCTTAAGAGGGAGAGAGTCTCGTACCTTGAGAGTGAGTGTAGGAGACCAGTTCTCTCTGTGGCTTCTTCTTAGCTTCTATGGAGCAAGTTGAAGCCGAGAACAGAGTGCGAGGTATAAGCAATGGTTTACGGGTTTATTTATAGGGATTTCAAGCCAGATCTGAGTCTCTATCTTTTCTATTCACATTTTCTTCGCTCTTCTTATTAATTAATTTTATTATTAATTATCAATTAACAAAATTAATTTTGAAAGATAATATATTATTTTTTATTTTCTTTCTGTGCTGTGTTTGTTACATGCTGAATGGTGAAGAATTTGTGGGTGAGAAATCATTTTATATCTAAGCGCGTTTGTGGCTATTAGCAACCAGTGAAAACGTGAGAGATGCACAATTTACAAAACTGTGCAGTCTTGTGAACTTGCCATAAAAGCCACAAACGCACTTTCCCAACATTTTTTATTAAGCAGAATTGGTTGAAAATTTTAAACCATGATTACGTCTCACTGTAAACCTACCTGGTAATTTTACATCTCAAATGTTATTATTTAAAAATAAAAAATGATACTATTAATTAATATTAATCAAGGATCGTATTATTGACAGACATTATAAAACATAAATAAGATAATGATTTTTTGAAGTATATATAAACTTAAGATGGATTTATTGATGACAATTAAATTAAACATTTCTGGTTAGGTAATCTGGCTTTTTGGAGTGAAACTCAAATAATAGTTTTCAATAAATTCCAATTAATCTTAATAATGAGTGCCTAAGAAAACTCTACCTCTTATCATATATAAATATCTAATTAATAAAATTGTAAAATTGTAGTTAAATCAACTATTAATGTCAAATCAAATTTTATTTCAAAAATCTTGTAAAATTAGACTATTGTATCCATGGTTACACTAAGGTCAATTGTTCTGAATAATCAACTTTTTTTTTATTCACTATTCAAAATCTGGTTTAAAGGAATTAGACTCCTTACTATTTAAACAATTCGTGTTAGAAAAAAAAAACATTAATTTCAACTGGGTTATATTATAAAATTATATATTTTGTATCAACAAATTATCTCGAAATAAAAGTCAAATTCAAACTTTATAAGAAAAAAATAAGCAAATAATCATTTCTTAATCAGTATAAGTTGATTTAGAAAGTTTTTAATTTTTGGGTACAATTAATTTTCTTGGTAAGTTGATCTAAAAATAGCTTTTTTTTACAAGATTTACAAAATAGTTCAAATTAAATACACAGGGAATATGCTGGGTACTTTATTAAAAGAAAAAGTCACATTACTCTGGCATGCAAGCTAAAATATGAAACTATTTCTATCATTGTTCCTTTTTCTTTTATCTTTCTTTCTTCACCCATCAACGTCGGCACGATTAGTTTTGTGATTTTGTAAGGTTTACTTTTTCATGTAATAATCATTTTCTACAAAAACTATGAAGTTGAATGTGCATCAAAAAATCCTTGAGATATAATTAAACTAAACATTTTCTAAAATATTATTTTATTGCATCTTATGCAATCTTATTTATATTTGTGGGATTGGTGGTGTGTTCTCTAAGGGATATTTATCACAATTGTCCAAAAGCACTTCTAATTTATTTATCTATAGTATATAAATTTGGAAACCATGAAAAGTTTTCTCCCCAATCCACACACATAAAGTTTAAGTGTTATCTATATAAACATTCCTTCTTTATTACTTGTATATGCATTTTTATTTCTATCCCTCTCTCCTTATATACATGTTTATTAAAATTATTATTTTATAAAATTATATAAAATGATTATTTTTAAAATAAAGTTATTTTTGTAGTTACTTTAAATAATTTTCAGTTAGATATAAATCTATCTCTTTCTATTAAATTCATTAATAACTATATATACTACACATGGTTTAATAGGTGAACCCATTTAAAATTATACTAAAAATTATATCACAAAATTTATATAGATTTTGGGTGAATAATAGCTTTCACAATATATAATATAAATTATATGATTTTCTTAATAACTTAAATGAAAATTATTAGTAAGAATGTCTTTTTATGTAGTAATATAAGCATGTCAAGTAATTTGATAACTTAATTAAATTTGAGTTTAATAGTTTTTTATTCTATTTATGATTTTTTAAGACTTTGTCTTAGTATTTTGAATGTTATTAATTTGATTTTTTAAAATAAATAAATGTAATCCTGTGTGTCAAATTTTAGAGTTATACCCATTACACATGAAATGTGAGCTAGTTCTATATTTAAGTGAAGTGTAATGTAACATTCCTTTAATATGGTTATACTAGTAAAGAAAATGTAGATATATACTATAAAATATACATTCACTACGATACTTGTATAATTCATATACAAATCTTTAAGTTTTCAAACCTAATAAATATATATATATATATATATATATATATATATATTTCAATAAAATGTAACATTCCATTTGAATTGAATAAAACCACTAAAGTGAGACATTAAATGTTTTATAATATAAAAAAGTTAACATAATTTTGAACATACAGTATACGCAATTATCTTATAAGAAATAATCATACATGAACAAAAGAAAGATTTGATATCCTATTATTCAAAATGTGAGGTTCTACTACATCTTGCAGTACATCCACTCCAGCATCATCTCCTACTCATACCAATTAATGGTGATCATCGCAAAAGAAGATATGCCCAAACAAAGTGAGGGTAAGCTAAAGATAACTTTAAACATACATAATCTAACTTCATACATAAAATGTCCACACAATAAGATATCACACTCAAGTTAGCGATTCATCATTTCCAAAATCACAAGGCAATCTCATCAACACATACAAACATAAGTTAGACTCGATTATCCAGATTTATGCATTGACTTGGACATAAGAAGCCTTACACCTATCATAAAACCTCTTAATGGATTGTAATAAAGCCTCTGGCTCCACCTGACCTAACAAACCGATAAAATTCATCTGGACAAGGTAAGTTAACTTATGGCATTGCTAGACAAAGGGTCTTACCCTTGATCTCGCCATAAGAATATCCTTCAACTTTCACCACCTAGACTACGACACTCTATGTGAGTTTGTAAACCTAGCAGAGTATAAGATGACTTCTGACCAATACATGCCCAAAAAATCATACAATTCAAAATTGTTCTCATTCCATTTCATTGATTTCACTCTTTTAAATTCATCACACTTACTTAGAGCACAACTCATAACTTTAATGAAACTCCTTATAACTTTATCATAAGCTTAGTTTTCTCAAGCCTCTTCACCAACTCTACTCCTTTACCATCTAACAAACAACTTCAACCCTCTTTTTGTCTGAAACATCTATTATTACATCTTTACTCTAAAGTATACATTTTTTAAATTAAATTTAGAATTGTTTAAATTCATATTATTTTAAGTTTACAAAAATGTATTATGTTTAAATTTAAATTTATATCTTTGGATTTTAAATATGATCTATTTAATTTGATTTGCATTGGATGTAGATTGGATAAATTTTTTATTTATAAAAATTCAAAATTAAGTTGCGCTGAGGTCGACCCAAATGGGTTAAAAGTTCACTCGAGTCAGGTTGGGTCAAAGGTTGAGTTGAGTTGAGCGGATCTAAGGTCAAGCCAAGTTGGTAGAACCTAATGTCGAGTAGACTTGGGCCGGACCAAAGGTTCAGTCAAGTCGGTCTACGACAAAGGTCGTGCCAAGTCACCATAAATTGATGTAAGGTCAAGGGAAAATTAAATGAATAAATAAATATTTATTTAATAAATGTGAGGGAGGAAATCCTAAGTCAATTAATGTGAAGAGATAAAATAATTAATAGTATTAATTCAAGTGGTTGAAAGACAAGTCGGACTCGCCCAACTTGAATCGAGTTGAACTAAGCTAGTCCTTGTCTAGATCAAATCCAGTCGACTTAAGATTTATGTCAAATCAAGTTGTCTCGAGCCAAAGGTTGAATTGAGTTGAATTCTTGTGGACATTTTGATTCATTACAATTGAACACTATATTGTTGATTAGCAACAGAATAATACTGGTGGCTGACATTTATTTAAAAGAAAAGGATTTGGTTTGGTGTGTATTTTTGTCATTCATTTGTTACACAAGACAACCATAACGCATGCACTTTTTCTTTCTTACTTCATCCGCTACCCACATGTGAGTGACAAGTGTGGTCATACTCATTCCACAACACTTCATTTTCCTTTACCTATCACTCCTCTTCCACACCTTCATTAACCACCACTTTCCTCACTCTCTCCACAACAAAATCATGCACAATAATCAAACATTTTTATTTCATCTCTACATGTTTTTTATCACTATATTTTATGAGTATTCATGTTTTAGCAACTTTATTATGACTATTATAGTAATTAATACAAGACATGTGAAAATGAAAAGAAATGTTTGATTATTGATTAATTGAGTTGTGTAAATTAATTAATATAGGAATGAGTATTTGGGAAGTGAGTGGGAGAGGAAGGGGGTTGGTGGGGAATTGGTGGTGAGCCCCACAATTAGAACCTCTTTGCACGATTTATTTTAAGACTGAATTTTAAAAATCATGGTAATTATTATTTAGTTGGCCAACTTTAGATGGAATACCCAGATTGCCCTGCGTTTGGTGTAAAAATCGCGGCTTCAACACTAGGTAGGTGAGTAAGGTTTTTTTTTTTTTCATTATTTTATTAATGTGCCTTTTTTTTTGTCATGTACGTGCGAGGGTTGGTGTAATTACAAAAGCAATATAAGTGTCATTACACCAATAAAATCTCATAATTAATACTTCACAGCTTTTCTTATATTCCCGGTAAAGTTGAAAGTACGACTACAAATGAAAATATTGAATTATATAATAAAAATATTCATAAATACTATAATCTCAAAGTAAGTTAATTGGGTATCAAATTTATTGGTCACTAAGTCACAAATTTTACAATTAATTTTAACTTATCACGAATGGAAGGATTAAGTAGTTTAATTCATTAACTCGTATAAAAGTAAAAAAATAATTTTTAATTACTTTCAAATATTCAAATTTATAGAAAGAAAATAATTTTCTCCTTTTTCAGATATTGAAATTTAAAAGATCTCAAAAATATAAATAAATACAATAAAATTATATGTCTTTTGTTTAAAGATAAAAAATTAATTTTTTAAAAAATAAGTGAGTTACAAACCATCATTTCTTCTTTATGGGTTTAATGAGTCCAATCTATTTTTATTTATAATCTAAAATATTTTCAATTTTTCAATCTAGTTCAGCTTGAATTTGTACTTGATCGGATTATCTTACAAAATTCTGTTTTGACATGTGATAAATATTATATTTTAAAGATTTTTTTTAAATATTATTTTATTTTATGAATAGAATTCATATTTAAATAATGTTGAGTTTTCTTAGTCTTTTTCAAAATAATAAAGGCTTAAATAACTTTTTCGTCCTCATTTTTGTAGTGTTTGTTGTGAATGATCCTCATTTTGACAGAATGTTTAAAATGGTCCTCATTTTTACCGAATGTTTAAAATGGTCCTCATTTTCGCAATTCATATTTTATTTGGTCCTTTTCTGTGACGTCATTTAAATCAGTAACAGAGCATTGTACATGTGGCACTGTTTGTATTATGTTGCATCGGAGTGTGTTACGTGTACTGTACAGGTGTGGTAATTTATAAACCATGCAGAACATCACAACAATCCAAACACAAACAAACCCCAAAATAGAATTACGAAACCCTAACCCACGAGCAAACACAATCTAGAAAACTCTAAACCCACTTACCTTGTTGATGATGATTAACTGGAAAATTGAAATAAAGAGCGCGATTGCAATCCAACGATGAAATGGCAAGTATTAGCTGCTTCCTCTGCAAATCCGAGCTCAAGAAAGACGAATATGAAGAAATCGCCTCCAACGATGAACAGCGCGACTGCAATCCAACTTAAGCCCTAATTGCAAAATTTCCCCCAAATTAAAAAGTTAACATTAATTAGCCATTTGTACAAGTACACGTAACACATCCCAATGCAACGTAATACAAATAGTGCCACCTGTACAGTGCTCCGTTACTGATTTAAACGGCGTCACAGAAAAAGACTAAATAAAACACGAATTGCGAAAATGAGAACCATTTTAAACATTCAGTAAAAATGAGGACCATTTTAAATATTCTGTCAAAATGAGGACTATCTGCAACAAACACTACGAAAATGAGGACAAAAAAGGTATTTTAGCCTAAATAAAATAAAATAACTTATTATACGTAATATTTATTTATATTTTCCTCTAATTCAATTTCCTCCTTACCAATAAAAAGAAAGGCAATCGATAGATTAGTACAAATACATTGAACCTGAGAAAGAAAATTTCACTAGTTTCTATTAGTCGAGAAATGTAATTTTTTAACTTGGTTCATCATATGTCGAATATTTTTATTTTTATTAATATGATGGTATTTTCTTAAATTTATATTGATTTGATGTGTTTTGAACTTTTTTTTGTCTTATTATTTGAGAAATAAATAATTGTTTGATAAGAGATAATATTTTGAATTATAATAAATTTGATGGTATGTAATGATAATATATTAAATGTTGTATTATTGAAATAATCAAAATTCTAATTTGAAGATGAGACATTATTTTCACGAGCTTCGATCTTCGATCTTCAAGCTTTAAGATCCTAACGAATTAGCCAGATTATGGACGCTTAAAGATTGATTAACACACAACTTCTTCAAGTGTGTATTACTTTGTCAAGTCTTCATCAATCATCAAGACATTGTGCAATATCTTCACCAAGTTATTATGTAATATCTTCACCAAATCTTCATGTATCAAAGTCATTTATGTTAACATTGCATTACTTATTGGGTATTGATGTTGCTTCTACTTCCAAAGGTTATCTTCTCTTTCAGTTCAAGTATATTGCTAACCTATTTGAACGTGATCGACTTATTGACAACAAGATTGTTAATACTCCTCTTGAGACAAGTGTACGTTATTCTTCATCAAATGGTGTTCCTTTTACTGATTATACTTTATATCGAACTATTATTGGGAGTCTGGTTTATCTTACTATGACTTGTCCAAACATTGCACATGTTGTTCATATTGGTAGCCAAATTGTTTTAGCTCCAACGACAGTTCATTGGGGTGTTGTTCTTCGTATTCTCAGGTATCTTCGAGGCACTTAATTTTAGTCTCTTTTGCTTTCTTCTACATCATCTTTAGACTTGCATGCCTATTGTGATGCGGATTGGAATGGTGATCGTAATGATAAAAAATCCACTACTGGGTGGTGTATTTTTCTTAGTGATTCACTTATTGTTAGTTTTGAAATGGTTGAAAAGCTAAGAAGGGGGGTTGAATTGACTATTTAAAAATTTAAGCTATCTTTGCAAGCTAAAAACCACCTTTAATTGAATCAATTAGATCACCAAGTTAGGATGCAAAAGGTGTTGGACAGTATACTTTCAGTCGATCAAAAACAGAGTTAACAAATTGATTTTACTAAACAAATTTTGTTTTAGTATAATCAATCAATTGAAACAGGAAAACAATTGACTGAAATACTGGGAAAAATGCAGAAATGCAAATTTGAGTTTTAAACCAGGAACAATGCACAAGAATGATCAAGACCAGTTCTAAATGATTATACAAACATGCTCAGTATTGTAGATGTCATGAAAGCATGCAAAAACATGAAAAAGATGATTAAAGCACAAGTTCTTGAAACTTTAAAATGAAAATGCAAGAGAGAAAGGTTAGAGAAGAGAGGAAACCACGAGATTTTTATACTGGTTCACTCAAATTTGAGCTACATCCAGTTTATCAAGGCAACCTAAGCTTGACTTTGCACTATTTCAAAAGATTTACAAAGTATCCACCCTTACAATTTCAAAATATGCAAAAACACTACAAAAGGCTTTTGAATCACAAAAGAATCACACCAGCATAGCAAGAACCCTCTTGCAGACCTGGAAAACCATCAGGCACACACACAAAGCTTGAGAAAGATCAAACCTCAGTGGTAGCACAACCCAGCCTACCACAAACCACTTTCTCCAAGCTTCAAACCAAGCCAAAAGCTTCAAGAATTGATCCAAGATCAATCTTCAACTGTTGCAAACTGTATGATCACAAAGGAGAGAGTTTCCACAAGTTTCCGAACAAATTCACGCTAAAAAATGATCAACTTACCTCTCTTTTGAAAAACACAACTTTTATAGTCAAACTGTTACGAAATTCAACAGGTTAATTTCCAAATCAATCGGTTGATTTCACTTGACTTAAGTGAAATCAGTCGATTAAAAACTAAATCAACTGATTGAATTTGTTGCAGTTTAAGACTATTGTAGCCAACCTTTTAACCTGTTGAAAAACCATTCAACTGACTAAAAGAGACATTTTAACCTGTTGAAAAATCATTCAACAGATTAAAAGACACACCTAAGACCAAATACATCTAATTAATGCTACAAGGTCTACAATATGAATTACAAACATCAAATACACTTTCTTAATGATG
>Ga0099823_1007286_pt1 | contig 11219 bp, 12 predicted proteins | sample CowpearedBW_FD_76831 | JGI IMG/M metagenome (GOLD analysis project Ga0099823, IMG submission 76831) | Root nodule microbial communities of legume samples collected from California, USA - Cow pea red BW | ecosystem: Host-associated > Plants > Roots > Nodule | place: USA: California | collected... | reverse complement strand
TTTTCTAAGAATTTTAATTGGCAGGTAATTCCTTCGTGGGTAATTATTTCCTACAAAATTATAAAATTCGCAAGTATTTCTTACAAAATTTGTTGCGAAAAGTGTTTTATACAAAATATTTTGCAAAAAAATTGACAGCAATTTCCTGCAATTTTTTTTTTCATAACAAAATTTATAAGTATTTCATACAAAAAAATTTCAAAACAAAATTAGCAGGAAATATAAATTTTTTTAGTAGTGGAGAGGAGGAGAAGGAAAGGAGATGGAGGCGGTGCAACAATGCAATGATGGAAAGTAGAACAACGATAGTGGTGGAAGTGGTGGTGGTAGCGAAGGAGAAAAAGGATGAGTGGGAGAAGGAGTAGAAGGAGGAGTCAACGACAACAATGGAGTCGAAGGAGTTGATGACGACAATGGAATAGGAGGAGCCAATGGCGATGACAATAACTTTGGTCATGGAAGAAGAGTAGAAGAGGAGGAAGAAAAAGAAGAAGAAAAGGAAAAATAAAAGGAAGAAAAAGAAGGGAGGAGGATGAAGAACCAAATCGTGATATTTACCAAAAAAAAAAATCTATCGGTAATAAACGATGATTATTTATCGACAGATATTTATGGATTATTTTTTTTGTCAGTAATTATTGACATAAAATTACCGATGAATTTTTGGTCATCAGTAATTATTGACAAATTTTCTGATTTATTGTTAAAATTTATTGACAAATATTTTATTGACAAATTTTTAATCATCTGGAATATCAATTTCTCTTGTAGTAAAGTCCCATGATACTTATATAAGAAATGTTTTTCTCGATGGACTTATTACAATATACACCATACAATATTAGTTCGCACTTTCTTTTGACAAAAAATAACTTATAAAAGAAATTTTAACTCAATGATCAAAATTTATTATGATGACTATCATTACTATTTTTTTATATATAGAAATATAAAGATTTATAATATTAGATAATATTCCATTTTTAAAAACAAGAAATCAAGATTCACCCAATGTAATATTATATAATGAAACACACTCAATTTCTTCTACCTAAAAAGGTTAAGGACAATAATATAATCATCAAGATTGATATAATCAAGACTTTTGATAGTATCAATTGACATTTTTTAATTTAAGTGTCGCATGACTTTGTTTTAATGGAGGTTTACTTGGTTACTTCACTTATGGTAGATGTCTTTTGATAAACGTTTCAAGATTTTTCTCTCTTGTAATCAAGATCTCTTACTTCTACTTATTTGTGTGTCAATTTTTATGGAGATTCCTAAGGTACAAATTCTTTAGTCTTTAGATGATAAGTTTCTTAATAATTTCGTTTTTTACAAAGGAAAGTTATTTAGTAAACTCAATGATTGTTGGTTTGTTATCTTATAACTTACAGGTTTATAAATGATTTACATTAAAAAACTATAAAAAGATATAGTCAATCTTTTTTAACACCATCCACTAAATAACTAACAAAAATACATGTATGTATGTGTGTTAATTTTTTTTATATAATAACAAATAATTTTATAGTTTTACTGTAAATATCTTTTATTTATTTTTTAGGTAATTTTATAATTAAAAATTATTAAGTTTAAAAAAAGTCAAATAAAAAAATATTAAACTTAAAAAAATGAAACAGTTACTTAAAAAATAAAATTAATAAAATAATTATTTTAGTTTAATTTATTTATTTAAATAATAAATTTGGAAAGATGAAAAAAGAGGAACTATATATAAGTATTAATACACAAGTATAAATTATAATAATAAAAAATGATTTTTATAATTTTATTGGAAATACAAATATTTTTTATAATTTTATTACAAATAATTTTTATTTATTTTGTAGAAAATTTTAAAAAATAGCTAAATAAAAAACTTTGTTAAATTAAAAAATAATAACTTAAAAAATAAAATTAATAAAATAATTATTTTATTTTAAAAAAATATTTAAAAGATAAAATAAAAAATAAATGTGGATGTAGAGGAATCCTTTGTATACATATAAATAATAACATATTTTAAAAAAATAGTTGATTTTAAGATACTTAAATGAAATATTAAAAATTTCCATTGAACTTTTTTTTTTTTCAGTTTGGAAGATTGATAACATGAGACTTGACACACAATAACACAAAATAGGTTTTTTCAAGGTTCGTAAATGAAAATCCAAACATAGTCTAAGGTGATTTTTGTATGTTCAAACAAATGTTCATGAAATCAAGTGGATATTTTTGTTTTCCGTGAAGAGGTGGCCCAATTGATTTAGAAGCAGTTTGTGTGAATGGGGGTGTGAAGATGAGATGAGCAAAGACTCAAGGTTGCTCCTTTATCTTCACCAACCTACAACAACACTGGGCTTACTACCTCCACACCCCTTCTTCCTTCCACCTCCAATCAAGACTACGCTTTCCCTCTCGCATCTCACACTTACAAATCACGCTCACACTACATTCTTTGCTGCCACACCACGCTCACTCACACTTCATTCCCACTTTCTCTACAATCAGAAGAGGAAGAAGCAACCTTTGATAATGGGAATGAAGGGTGCTTCGGACCACGACGACAACGTCGTTCTCAAGTCTCCAAATGACCGTCGTTTGTACCGCCTCCTCCATCTCCCCAATGGCCTCCGCGCTCTGCTCGTTCATGATCCCGAGATTTACCCAGAGGGGCCTCCCAAGCATGCTCCAGAGGAGGATGAGGTTGAGGAAGAAGAGGAAGATGAGGATGATGAAGAAGAAGAATATGATGATGATGAAGAGGAGGAGGAAGATGATGATGATGATGATGATGAGGGTGATGGGGAAACGGATGGGGTCAAGGGTGGTGGTGGGGCTGCTGCCCAGAGCAAAAGGGTTGGTTTTTTATTTGTTTTCTTTTGTGTTCTGCTTATTTTGGGAATGCCCATTTCGATTTTAGCTTCGGTTTACAGTGTGCTGCTATTGTGGCTTTGTGGGTTGGTTGTTCTGGTGTAGATGGGATCTGGGTTCTCTGTGGAAATGTGAGGATGTGAGCGGGGATTGGGGAACGGTTGTGCTGTATGTGATTTGGTTTGCTGCTTTGGTGTTTTTGAATGTGAATGAATGAATGAATGAATTGATGTATTTTTGGTTTTTGCAGGCTGCAGCAGCTATGTGTGTAGGAATGGGGAGCTTCTCCGACCCGAATGAAGCTCAGGGACTGGCACACTTTTTAGGTTTGGATATTTTCCTCATTTAGGTACTGTTTGGATAAACTTGTTCCTAAGTGCTTATATGAGAAGGAACTGGGAAGGTACAATGAATTAAAATGTTCTCATAAGTTAGAAACAACTAATGTATCGAGGCTTTTTATAAAAACTCTCTCATCCATCAGCTATGCAAGCTAAAGTGTATAAGTTGGCTTTTACTTAAGTTTAATTCATTTTACTTACTTGTCTTCTTTTGTAAGTGTTTATTGGGAAGTTTATTCAATAGGACCTTAATTTGTTTTCCTATCTTGATTTATACTTGTGTGGCCCTTTTTAGATATCCTGGATTAAAATTGAGAATTTGATGTATTTGATTTGCAGAACACATGCTCTTCATGGGGAGTGAAGAATTTCCAGATGAAAATGAGGTCTGTTTGGCTATGTGATGTCCATATTATTCACGTCTGTTTGAAAATGATTGAATTCTTATGTATTATTGAGAAAACAATTTATCTATAACATGTTTGTTTTGGTTTAGAAGCATGGTGTAAACAAGTGAAAACCTGAACCTGAAGATGTGCTGTTATGACATGATAGTAGTTAGCATGCCTCTTATTGCTTTTTCCTGTCATGTGTGCCTGAATTCAACTTCAGGAATATTACCTGTCTTGAGTAAAGAAAATTTTCGCTATGTGAAGCCTTTGATGGAAATGTATTACATGTTTCCCAACTTCATGTTATCTTGGATTTTGTAGTTATGTAAGCATTCTTTCATTGAATGCCACATTGCCACCGGAATGTCTTTCTTAAATTTTCAACTTTTGGTATAGCCACTGATAGGTTAAATGATAAATTTCTGTATCCTTTTACTATTATTAACTATCATAGTTGTAATCTAAGTGGCTCTTCATTTCTTCTGTCGGATTCCACATTGTGGCTTTATTCGCAGTTTAGCTAAGGATTAAACCCAACTGATTCCCCATCCTATTCTCTGATGAAACTTCAAATTAATTAAGATGGATTAGATTAATTTCTTTGTATCCATGGTATGAATTCTCACTTTTCTGAGGTTGATTGTACTCCTACTAGAAGCGTAACATAAGTTAATTGGCATAGGGTTTGACACTCTTTTTATTGTTAGTATGATAGCTATTTGTCCAAGCATGGTGGCTCATCAAATGCATACACAGAAACGGAATACACCTGCTACCATTTTGAAGTGAAGCGAGAGTTTCTGAAGGGTGCCTTGAAAAGGTAAACTCTTCTGTTAGGTGGTTTTACACATTACTTATTACAGATAGGTTCTGCTTTCTACTTTTGCATCTACATTGCATTTAACTTCAGACTTGTCTTTTTTCACTGGTTACCAATATCAATCTGTATAGTGTGTGATGATCATGCATATGTTGGAGCATTTTAGCTTCTGCAGTTGAGTAGAAGTAATTTTTTCCTTTTAAATATTTGGCTGTTCATCAGATTACTGGTCAGTAGCCATGTGTTGTATTGTAAAACGTAAAACATAATTACTATATGTTGTACAGCATACAACACTTAAAATCAGGAGTTCTAGATCGTTAATCCAGCAAAATTAGTTCCATCCTATGTCTTTGTTATTTTAGTTATCTTAGTGTTTGTTGAAATACAAGACCAATAGATCATTAATTCAGTGTATTTGATGTAACTATTAATTATTTAATAATCTCAGTATCCGTTGGGGAATCACGTATCATAAATTATCTGTTGGTAATATTTTAATTATCAGAGTTTGTTGTTGGCTATATTTCATTATTGTGCTATATTTGAGCCTTTTTATTGGTTTCTTTCATCATCAGATTTTCTCAGTTCTTTATTTCACCTCTTGTAAAGATGGAGGCAATGGAGCGAGAAGTACTTGCAGTAGATTCAGGTAGATTTTTTTTTTTTTATTTAAAAAAAGAACTTTAGAAAGTGCTCCAACTTTCTTATCTTCTAGTTTGCTGATGAAATGTGCTTTTGGCTTACAATCATATACCATAATGGTGTGTTCATAGAATTCAACCAGGTTTTACAAAGTGATGCATGTCGTCTTCAACAACTTCAGTGCCATACTTCTGCTCATAACCATCCTTTAAATAGATTCTTTTGGGGTAAGTTGGATTATGTCAATCCATTTGTTGGTTAGCTATTTGACAATAATAAACAATATTTATTTCCTTTTCACATGCATGAAGGGAATAAAAAGAGCTTGGTTGATGCAATGGAGAAGGGTATTAATTTGAGGGAGCAAATATTGAAATTATATGGGGATTATTACCACGGTGGATTGATGAAGCTTGTAGTTATTGGTGGAGGTGAGGTTCTATTTCACTATTTTTGTGTATTATTATTCTATTTAGAACCAAGAAATTTTACAAAGTTTATGATAGTAATATTTAGGTCCAAGCAATAGTGTGTCTACTGTTTCCTAAGGTAGCTTAACATGGGATATCGATCTCTATCTTTTGTCACACATGTGGCTAATTGGAAAATTGAGCAAATTAACAAAAGGTTGTATTTAGGGCAGGGAGAAAAAGGCACCCAGGACTTGTTCTAGTGTTGCAAATACTAATATGTGGGAAAAACATTCGGAGAATAGCTAGTCAAGTTGCATACTGTTAATGTTGATAATATTTTCTTTTATTTTCTGCTTTTTGATATTGAATAGTTCCACCTGTAACCATTGTCAAATTAGTATTTAGAATGTAAATAATTTTTTTTATGCACTATTTGTAACAGATTATTGATTATAATGACTCTAGTCAAGGCTCAAGAGTAGGTCCAAAATTAATATAAGGCTGTATGATTTGACTAATATTTTATAAATAACACAGAGTCTCTTGATGTGCTTGAAAGTTGGGTTGTGGAACTGTTTGGTGCTGTCAAAAAAGGTCAAGCAAATCCCATGTTCTCAGTGGAAGGTCCTATCTGGAAATCTGGTAAAGTTTATCGCCTAGAAGCTGTCAAAGATGTCCATATCCTTGACTTATCATGGACGCTGCCCTGTCTACATCAAGAGTACTTAAAGAAGCCAGAGGATTATTTAGCTCATCTCCTTGGGCATGGTAAGATTTCTCATTACGGATAAATCCTAAAGAGTTGAGTGATAATTTTCATGTATCTATTATCATGCATTTTTATGCCTCTTACTGTATATCTCTTTTGCATATTAAAGCGATACACTTTCATGTCAATTGACATTGGAGAGTTTATCTTCTCTAGCATTGCTCTCCATTGTTTTCTTGTGGTATTTCAAAATTTGTCTATAGGTTCCTGCACAGTAACTGCCTGTTATCATGTTTTTGTTGATAAAAATAGCAAGATAGATTTTATTTCTGAAACAGGCACATGTTTCTTCCCTGCCTGCCTGCTGATTTTTTATTTTATTTTTTGTTTTAAATACTTTTGTCCCAGCTTAAAATGCTTGATAAACTTCTGAAACATCATTTTGTATAGTTGAATACTCTCTTTCATGGTTAACAATAATATACATTGTAGATTCGTATGCACTAACTATTTCTCATTTAAATCTAAAATTGCAAGATTGAAAGTTTTATGTGGGATTTTCATTAACAATAGCTTAATTAACCTTTCAGAAGGCAAAGGAAGTTTGCTCTCCTTCCTCAAGACCAGAGGATGGGCTACTTCTCTATCTGCAGGTGTTGGGGATGATGGAATTTATCGTTCATCTATAGCTTATGTCTTTGTCATGTCCATACACCTCACTGACTCTGGTATAGAAAAGGTAATCTCATTTTGTTAACTTCTAGAGGCACATCAGATGGAAAGTGTGTAACTTTGTGTTTGTAGTGAGCCATCACTTGTTAAGTTGTAAAGTTAACTTTTATTCCACTTCCCCAGATCTTTGACATCATTGGCTTTGTCTATCAATACCTTAAGTTATTGCGTCAAGATTCACCTCAAGAATGGATATTTAAGGAACTTCAAAGTATTGGCAACATGGATTTCAGATTTGTGGAAGAGCAGCCTCAGGATGATTATGCTGCTGAGCTTGCAGGTTTCTAAATTATTTTCTTGGTAGTATAGTCAAACTTTTTTTTCTAGTATGAATTTTTCTTAATGTTCGTGCCTTTTGAAAATCTTGGTGCTTGAAATTATGCAGTTTTGGTACAAGAACATACTTGAAAGAGTATATGCGAGGAAAAGAGATTGAGAGATAATAACTTAGATATCCCTATTGATTCAGATTCAAACACACACATAAGGATCAATGTCTTACAACATAAGCTTAAGGAAAGAGAAAGAAATTTGCCCCAGGATTCTAGGTTACAAATAGATACAAAACAAACAGTTTTTTTCCAGAAGATAATATCAACTATTCTAAGTTTTTCTCTCAAGCTGGAACATACATTTATATGTAACATATAAATTGAATCCGAGCTCCTCTTAGAGATTTTGTCAAAATGTCTACAAGTTGATCATTGGAGCCAACAAACTTGGTCAATTTCCTTGGACAACAACTTTTCTCTTGTAAAATGCATTCAATTTCTATATATTTTGTCCACACATGAAACACATGGTTGGAAGCAATGTGAAGAGTTGCTTGATTATCACAAATATATCCATATTTGTTGAATTTCACATGACCTCATGTGGTCTAAGCCTTCTTTCAAAAAGATTTACATGTTTTGAATGTTTTGAGGGTCCCTAATATATTAGGGACCATGGATTGCCATAGCAAAGCACAAAGTTGGATGTCCAACTTATTCCCTTGTTCAACACTTGATGATATTTCACTACTATCTTTTTCCAAGGGATTATGAAAACCTTGGCCAAGAAACCAAAGTTCAATAGAAGCAGACCAAGATAAATAATTTTTACCATTAAGTTTTTCCTTAGTGCCAACATAAACCAAAAACCCACAAGAGAAGAAAAGCCCTCTAGGGTTTAGGTTGTGAATAGTGACGAAAATGTAAAGTGAGGGTTGGAATAGGAATAGAAGAATTCGACGAAAGTGCTAGAGATGGCATGATGGTGTTCTGGTGACAGGAAGGCAGCAAGTGGGCTAAGTGTGCCGAACCGAGCAACTTAGAGAAGCAATGTGTGATAGAGCATGAGAGAACTAGCCTTTGTAACGAAACAGGTTGGGTCCCGTAGAGAGATGCTTCAAATTTAGTAGTTGTCAGAGAAAAAGGTGAAGTCCTGTTAGAGCTGCCGAAACGGGTCACCCGGTCTGACCCACCAGGGGTTGACTTTTGAGTGACCCAACCTAATCTAACTCACTTATTAGCGAACCAAAAAAATTTGAACCCAACCTGACCCACTGTGGGTTGGTAGGTTAAAAGGGTTAGCTCACTGACTCACTTAATTAAAAGAAATACAAATTTTTTCTTCCGGGTCACAAAAATACTAAATTATAATTGTGGTTAAAATTTAAATAAACTTCAATACAATCCAAAATGATGTTAAACTCCAAATACAAACTAAAATCACAAAAATACAAATTACTATCTAACAACAAGTTATGAACAACCCAATCTGACTCAAATGCAAAGTCCAACATAATAAAAAACACTTGTGTGACCCTTTATTTGTGGGTTGGCTCACCAATCCGTCTCACCACAGGTTCAACTCAGGTGAGCCAAGTTCTTGGTGGATTGGGTAAAAAATTAACCCGTACTGAAATTTGTAAAATATTTTGAACCTAGCCTGACCTAAACACGTGGTGGGCCAAGTTGGCTCACGAGTTCTAACCCATTTTGGCAGAAGATGTTTTCTTGTCAAACAATACAGGTAGGGTGGGATCTACCCTCTCTAATACCAACTTGAAAGAGTATAAATTTGTAAAAGAGCTTGAGAGATCTTAACTTAGATCTATGGATTCAAGGGTATATATGTATATGTGTGTATATGTGCCTCTGTATACACACAAGGATGAGCGGCATACAACTGTAGCTTAATGAACGATAAATAAATTTTCCCTATGATTCTAAGTTATAGATAGATACAACACAAAACAACTTTTTCTCAAAAGATAATATAAAATATTATGACAAACATATCCAAATCATTGTTTATTTGAGTGGAATATGATGTTAATTTATGTATGATGATTGTTGTGAAAGGATAGAAACAATGTTTTTATATTGCATAGGAGTTAATTGAAGAACTCAACTGGTCTGTAGTATTTGATAATCAAGTACATGAAAAAAGGGCCAAGATACATAAAAATGAAAGGAATACAAGAGCTGTTAAAATAGGTCATCTGGCCTGGCCCACCACGGGTTGGACACTTAGTTGGCCACTTAGTGAGCCAACCCAACCCAACTCACTTATTAGTGAGCTTAAGAAATTTGAGCCTGGTCCGACCCACCACGGGTTGATGAGTTAAACGAGTTGACTCACTTAATTAAAAAAAATTACATTTTTTGTTTTCTTCAATCTAACAATATTTTTTTAATTTGTAACCAAAATCAAAAAGTCCAACCTATTTTAAAATTTTGTCTTTTCTCATTTTAGACAATAAATAAATCATTCATCCCAAAAACCAAATCATAATTCTACATAATTTCAAAAATCAATCCAACATATTCATCTTAACAATCCGAATACAATTTGCTTGTGTCATGGCTTTGGCATCTCTCCCCCAAAATTAAAAAAATAAAAATGTTTGCTTGTGTTTTGGGCTGGAGGTGGGTTAATTTTCTTTTTTATGTCCAGGTTGGTGAGCCAACCCAGCTTACTAAGGGTTCAACCTAGGTGAGCCAGGTCCAATTTTGGCCTGTATTGAAATTTATAATTATTTCTTAACTCAACCCAGCTCGAACCTGTGGTGGGCCGAGTTGGCTCACGGGTTTTAGCCCATTATGACTAGTCATTTAGAATATGTAGCAAAAGCTGAAGATCTATTTGTTATGCTCTCAACCCAATTATATGAAAGAGTCGGCTGGTCCTTTCATTTTTTGGCTGTTTCCCTTATGTAGGTATTATTGCTATTTAGCAATATGATATAGTGCTTTTACAAATTTATTGCCCTTATTGATTTATTCATTTTAATTCTGCAGAAAATATGCACTTTTATCCACCTGAGCATGTCATTTATGGTGACTATGTGTACAAGACTTGGGATGAACAATTGTTAAAAAAAGTTCTTGGTTTCTTCATTCCTGAAAACATGAGGGTGGATGTGGTCTCAAAGTCATTCCTTAAGTCAGAAGGTGAGTTCTTTTTTTTCCCGTATCTAATTGGCAATTGCTTGTTGTCCTTTTCCCTTTGTCTGTATCCTTGATAACATTGACTGGCATAGGTCTAGGCCATTGACTGTTGCCTATCATTATGCTTTTAAATAATCCTTATTCAATAATGGTGATTGAGGGTGGGGTTCTCTTCCATGATGATTATTTTGTTTCTACTATATGTGCCTGCTGCTTTGAAATATTAGAAAATAATGACCATTATCTCACTGCTCAAAGATTAGTTCTGGAAGTTATATTTTCACCATGACAATTGAAAGTTTTGAATTTTTTTTCCAGATTTCCAAAATGAACCTTGGTTTGGTTCACGTTACGTGGAAGAAGATATTTCTCAAAAGATGATGGAGTTGTGGAGAAATCCTCCAGAAATTGATGCCTCACTGCATCTTCCTTCCAAAAATGAGTTTATTCCAAGTGACTTTTCTATTCGTGCTAGTGACACATGTGCTGACGATTTTGCAAATTCAACTTCTCCTAGATGTATAGTTGATGAAGCATTGATAAAATTCTGGTACAAGCCTGATAGCACTTTCAAAGTTCCTCGCGCCAATACGTATTTTCGAATTAGCATGAAGGGTGGATATGCTGACGTGAAGAGTTGTGTATTATCTGAATTGTTCATTCACCTTCTGAAAGACGAGTTGAATGAAATCACATACCAGGTTAATTCACCTACAACATGATAGAAGTACAAAACTTAGAAACAAAAGACAACTTGGGCTTAGATACTGTTTTTTTTCTATCAAGTATATACATATACACACACTCATATATATATATATATATATATATATATATATATATATATATA
>Ga0099823_1007283_pt1 | contig 11222 bp, 4 predicted proteins | sample CowpearedBW_FD_76831 | JGI IMG/M metagenome (GOLD analysis project Ga0099823, IMG submission 76831) | Root nodule microbial communities of legume samples collected from California, USA - Cow pea red BW | ecosystem: Host-associated > Plants > Roots > Nodule | place: USA: California | collected... | reverse complement strand
GTCTTATAAGACTTTTTAATAGCAAATGCGAAATAAATTGGTTAGATTAAATATATAATTTGATTATAGCAATAAACAAAATAATATATATTATAAATATATATTATTTATTTATTTTAAATATATATATATATATATATATGTATATATAGAAATAAATATTATTCGGTTACATTGTGGATTTTTTTTAAAAATGTGAGGTCATAAGTAGATGGCAATGAGTGTGACAAGACAAATTTCAAATTTTATATTTATATTTTAAATAAATAATTCATTCATATCCTCGCATTTATATCTAAAAGATATTAATACTTTATTTCGCCATCGTCTATAATAAGGATATATTCTAATCATTCATTTCCGTTTTTAATATTAATTATTTTTTATAAAACATAAAAAAATACGATAAAAAATATATCGCAATTTTTCCAAATATTTAATATAAAAACACGTATTTTTATTTTCTAATGCAAAATATTTAGAAAAAATACAAAATTTAAATTAGAGTAGTTTGATAAAAATGAAAAAGTCAAATAAAATATCATAATTATACATAAATGACAACTTAAATATTAATTAATTTTTGAAAGAAAGTTAAGATAATTTAAAAAATGTTAAAAGAAATTCAGGTTTAAATATATTTCAAATGTTTATTTCTTTTCCACAACCAAATCTCTTTTTTATATACTAATAAATATTAGTCAAATATGTTTTAATTTTTAAACTTTAACAAAATATTAAAATTTTGTTTTTTTTTTAACTTTAATATATTTTGATATTCGAATTTTTTTTAACTTATAAATATATTTTACAAACTTTGAAGTAAAGATATGTCATATAGTGTAAACAACATTCAAATGTAGCATAAAATACATTTAGCATGTAAAAAAAAATTAACATAATTAGATTAAAAAAATTACATTCATTTGTTTATACAATTTAGAGACTAAAATATATTAAAGTTTCAGATAGAGAAAATTTTCAAATTCACACAAAGTTTAAGGATTAAAAATGTAATTAATCCTAAATATTATCATGCATAAGTTGAATGAAATGACATAAACATAATACTCAAACAATATAGTTGGTGCTCCAACATGGTTTCCAAAAAATTTCGTGATGTATCATACAAATATCGCTCTATGTGAGAGTGTGTGATACATTTTACTAACTCTCAAGCATTGGTGGTCTTGAGCACCTATTAACATTTGAAGAGTTTTTATAATTTATTATATTCCATTTATATTCCTATGAACAAATGGACGTTGTTCAAACGTTGAAAAGTGTCCTATAACGATCGAAAAGTTAGATGAATCTTTTATGAATGATCGATCACTTACACATGAATAAAAGAGTAATATATATGTATATAAGGTTTGATACCTTAAATGGGTAATTCATGCCACCATGGGTGATGTAAGGATACTCACTTTAGTAACAGTTTTTTAACACCCATAAAATTTTGTACATTTATTTTCACCCAAAAAAAATTAAAGATATGTCACTTTTCGAGAAGTCTTGGATAATATCTTGGATAATATGATAAACATGACACTTACTTAGCAAAGGATCTTCTAATTTCATTGTTGTCTAGTCCTACAAACATAACTTTAGGTGATGAGAAATTTATGTATGTATGAGTCTAAGTTTCATATTTAATCAATATGAAGAAAATTAAACACCTTATAAGAAAGAAAACTCATAAACCTATTGTATTCAGATCTTGGGTTATGTGAGTTTAACTCATATCTTATTAGTATCATATCTCTCTAATGAATTCCCTCACAAGACTCATTTATGACATATGATTTGATGATTTGTCTTGATGACCGATTCAAATGAATATAATATATGTGAAGAACCAATGTAAAAATTCTATATCAAAAGTCTTCATTACAAATATTCGAGACAAACATGTCTCGTTATGATAAAATGATACTATAAAATGTTCGGAATGATATATTAATATAAAAGAGACTCATCATTGAAGAGAGATTACTAAAAATTTAATTATAAATCTAAGTCTCTTATTAAATAAAATAAAAAAAAATTATCATCTTATAAACCCATAAATTTATTCTTTTAAAACTTTGAACTTTGAGTAATGATAATTTGGGTATTGTTAATTTTTTATGTGATAATTGATCTCTCAATGTTAGATCTCCTAAATAAATCTGTCAAAAGACCCATTAAGTTTTGATAACGTCAAGTATTATCTCACGAGAAACTGGTTTTGAAGGTATATTTGTTCCAAAAGAAAAACCAGTAAAAGAAATATTGAAGCTACAAATGCTAAATTTGTATGTGTAATAACTGAGTATAGGTGCTGGTGAAATATGTATAACATAAAATTTAAATAATCAAATGGCGTAATTGAGGCTTTTCATGTAATAAAATCCGTATGAAATATTTTGATTGTAATTTTCAAAATGACACATTTAAGTTTTCCTTTTTGCGTACAATAATTTAAAATGTGAACAGTCATTTAGATCGTTTCTCTCTTTTGAAAAAAAAATAACGAAGAATGAATATAAAACACTTATCATGCTATATTTAAAATCCATATATTTAACAAAATAAAGTGTTATAATACATGGTAAATGATAAACTATGACAAACAAGTAACCAAAAACTAAAATTTTATTACTTTAATTTTTAATTTCCATAATAATATAATAAATTATTCTATTTAATAATTTTGTCAAAATTATTAAATGGAGCAATTTTTTATATTTTTATCAAAGTTCTAAAAATAAAGTAACAAAAAATTTAAATTTTTTTACCAAAAATAATTATTTGTTTTCAAAATATTCTAAAAATGCGAAGAATACGATATGTGTAAATGAGTAATAAAAAGTTATATTTTTCAAGGACAAAGTTCAACAACGGAAGCAAACAGAAGCAGTAGAAACTTTAAATACATGGTAAAAGCAGTAGCAAAGGTCCGAATGCTAATGCAGAGTGATCCAGAAGAAAACATGAAACGCGGAAAGTAAAGTGAATAATAAGCCAAGGATGATTTGCCAGACCAGTGAAGTTGATTTTTTTTATCAGTTCCTCCTCTCTCACCGGCCAACAGAAGCACATTGCCGAGTTCCACCACCAAACGTGAGTCCACCACTGCATTGTGATGATCCACCCATGTTAGAGGAGTTCCCCAGGAAGTTGTGTTCGGGCTGCCTGAAATTCAGACTATTACTAGACATGGTTGTTAAGCCAGAGATGGCTGTAAATGTGATACATGCATTTTCTGCTGTCCTTGAGTTATGACTTTCCACCTCTGATGATGCATCTTTCTTTTGGCCTGAGTGGCTATTATTATCAACATGTTCTGCATTAGACTCCTGCAGCTGCTTGGCGCTCAGAAACCGTCCACCAGACCCTCTAACCCTCTTCAATGCGTGACGGTGCCGAGATTCGTGAAGATATGGCTGCACCAGTCCATTGCCAAACATTTTTTTAGTCAAAAAAAGAGGTACAGTTTTGCCATAGGAAGAGTTGGAACTAGTTATGCAGCATACCTTACGACTTTTGATGAGCTTGTTTTGAGCCTCAAGCTTTGCTCGAGACTGTCGCCTTCTGAGTATACCATGATATTGTTTAGCATTCACATAAATGGGGCCATCTTCTGCAAGCTCAACAGGTAATGCAATTCTGGTGGATGCTAATCCCACCATCTGGGGTATCATTTGGGGTTGATTCTGATAAGTATAAGAGACAGTGACATCATGTTAAATTATTATGCTGTGAAAGAAAAGTGCACTAAAATCTCATCTGAATGAAGACCATGATGCATTATAAAGTGTAGTTGAGGAAACTTACAATAGCCTGTGGTCCATAAGCAACTATTGAACTGCCAAAATAAGGATCACCACAAGGATAAGGAGTATGGGCCTGAAAAGAGGGAGAGAAAAATAGCCAGTTAATGACTGAAACTTCAAGCAGTAAATCCATAAACAGTAACTTCACATACCATTGAATGACTGAAATCAACTTGTGAACAATTGTACATAGTAGGATCAGGATGATTCGACAAGAAGAATGGCTTCATTTAACCTTCCACATGGCAAATTCCTAGATCTTGAACAGACAGAGGAATGGTTTCAAGGTAAGGCAAGGAATATCAAATTATACAAAAGAACGTGCAAGTATAATGCATGATACACATTAGAGGAACAAAAGCATGGGAAACAACATTTTTACACTTCTAAAGCAAGATAACAAGACAACGCTTGAGCGCAAACAAAAAAAGAATATATTTTAATCTCAAATCAGCAAGTTTCCAAAAAGAAAAACAGAAAAAGAAAAGTAACTTACCATATGTGTATGATTTATAAATCCGAATCATCATAGAGTACAAATGAACCTTACAGTACATGCCATAGAACTTGATGTCTCCATTCTCAATTATCAGGTAGAACTTCTACTCAAAATTGAATGGAGAACTCATTACTTCAACCAAAGTAAGACCAACTATTATAAAACTTTAAGAGATATTTTATGTGCTCAAGTATTTTCTACAACTTATCATGTTAAAAATCTAAGGTGTCGATTTTATCTATTTGAAAAATAATGTCCAGAAGGATTGATTGATTCCCAAGACAAGTGGGAGTTGGGATTCCAACCTCCACCATGGAAATTATTCACATTTCAAGGTAATTCTACAAATCCCTAAGTCTCTAACAAAATATCAATTATGCCCACACCTTATTACCATCACTGCCACTACAGACACCTCTAAGCACAGTGGTCGACTCCCTCATAAATTATTACATTATACCATTGCCATAACATAACTACATTATTGCAGCATTTACTTAAATCAAATTTATTAATAAGACCGGTACAGCTATGGTAGGTAATTCACAAAATTTATATCAGACTATTATAAAATGGATAATTCTTAACAAAAAGTATTCTATTATAAAATATAGCTTACCATTTCTTGAGTAGAATAGAATGTATACAGTATTGCAGCCTTAGTTCTCAAAACCTTCAATCATATCCTACAAAATCAGTATCTTGTTAAGCAAACAGTTAAGAAGTCTCAAAGAACATTCTTATTTACAGAGGCATATAGAATACAAAGAACCATATAATGACTCGGATATATAAGTATTATTAAGTAGAAAAGCATACGCAACTTCAAAAACTCTCAATCTCTACCTCTTAGTCTTGATCTTGGACAAAGAGGAAGTACAATTCACCAGATAGAGGTTTACACCCACACAATGTACATTATAAGAAATATATCCTTCTGAAACTAAAGAGAATATGACTGTTAACAGGGTCAGGTAACCTGCACCCAAAACGACCCGGCCCAAACAACATGGCTTGGGAGCAAGAGTTGCGGAGGGTCAGATCCAACCCGATCCATTCAAACTCAATGTTGTTCAGGTAACAGGTTTTATTTTTAACCCGTCAACTCAATGACCATTGACCAGACAAGTTGATGTACCTTTTAATTATTATTTATACATAAATATCTTTACATTTATTTATCATTTTAAATCCAACACAATATTTAAGTTTTGTGATTATATATTCATGTATAATAGACCGATTGAACACAACCCATCATCCACATGTTGATTACCAGAGGGGTTTGACAGAAAAAGAAAATGAACAATCCCGACTCTGTTTTCATCAGTTTGGATAATGAAATTAGCAAAATTGGACCCAACCTGACCCGTTTACACCCTACCCTACTGAAAAGAGAGACAAATGATATATAAAGACTCTGGGCAAGGGGCATTTTTGTTTATGGAATACCACATCAGAACCTAAATCACGCAAATGCATTAACAAAAAAAAAAGACTATTTTGCATTCAAGATAGCACATAACAATCCGACACAAACAAACCCAAAGAAGCATACATAACAAGACAGTCCAAAATCACTGGATCACATTATAATCCAGACAACAGAGAGACCAATAATGAAAACAAAAACAGAAAACACATCACAGCTCAACAATTTTTGAGTCAGTTGACTCTTTCAGTAAACACACAAGAAGTAAAAACAGCATAAACGGTAGTCCAGATCTAGTTCACAAAAACTTGTGAGTACTGAGCAGTGACCTTAACAACAAAAGCTGACCTCAAACTCCACATGCAAAAGTAAAAGAGCAAACTTGAAATCACCACTAGGATCCCACAAAAAATAAATAAAGGAAATTCCATAACAAGAAGGTCAGAAGGAAGGAAGCAATGAAAAAGGTGGCTGGTGGAGACAGGATAAGGCAGAATAAATAAGAGAAATAAACAGTTAGAGAGAGAGAGAGAGTGAGAGAAAGAGGGAACCTTTGGGATCTAGTAAGGTGAAGCAAAGAGAAATAAAATTGTCGGTTGAAATCGAGCATGTCTCCTCTGTGGAAACCCTTTCACAGTTGAGGCCTTCTCTCCAATCCTCTCTTCTTTCTTGGTTTTTGTTGTTTGTTGTTTGTTGAAGAAGAAGAATACAGAACAAAGCCTCCATAAATACACACTCTCTTATGTTTCCTTCTCTCAGTGGGCCCACCCACACCCTTCCTCAACCCTTGGGCCTTGGGCCTTCTTCTTAGGCACTCACCTCTCAGCCGCCCTTCACTGTTTCTCATACCTTCCCTCACGCGCACCTATTCCACCTCCTCCCTCACGCGCTCCACCTATCCTACTCCAACGAACGACTAAGTCCACGCTCTACTCCGCGCGTTCTTGTACCAATCCCAAAAGTATATCCCAAGTTTCTTACTCATCTTCAACACTCTAATTTAACTACACTCTTTAATAATCTTTCATTGCACCAAATAATATATCAAACATTCAATTTTATTTATTTAAGACATTTATTGAATTTCATTTAATGTCATACTTTCCTATTATATTTATTTTTTTCAATTTTTATGTTGTAGTCTTCACCTAAAATACAATGTATTGTACACATAGTTTTATTATAAACATAATAGGAAAACGCATAAAATTTTACAAAATTGATGATAAAATATGAAAAACTTTACAAGGTAAATTTCATTTAATAATTACGGTTGATTAATAAAATTTTAATTAAGCTATATTTTAACAAAATTTTTAAAAAAGTAATAATTTTTCATTATTCACTTAATCAATGAATTCGGCCGTTTACAAATGAAATTCTTATTAAATTATTTTTTAAAAAAGTTATGCATATTCAACAAATATATAAGTGTGTGTGCCTGTATATTTTCTAACTGTATGTAAATAGATTATCATGAAAAATAAATATGAATTTATATAAGGGGAATCCACTCTTTTCATGAAAGGTACTACACCTGTAAATATAATAGTTACATTTATTATAGAATTTAGTTAATATAATACATTATAAATATAAGGTACTTCAGCAATAAACTTGAAAATGTTCCACCATTTTCATCTGTGACTATGGTAAATGATGACAATAAATCCCTAATTTGCGACCTTTCTGTGCATGATTCTTTAATTCCGGTAAACAGAACTTTTGGTGTTTTTTAATTTTTTTTATGCTTGGTTAATGATGAAAGGGGTCGTTATTGGATGCCACATGGTAATTTATTTTAATTTTGTTGAAACTTGAAAGACATAGAATAATTAATTAATATATGGGTATGGTGGATTAAGCTTATCTTAAAAAGGAGAAAGAAATGTTATATTAGGGAGATGAAGTTGATCCTAATGGGATTATGTCGATATTTATTATTTTAATAAGAAAAGATTAGCGTTTGGTAACGCCACCTTTTCCCCGCTCTCACTTCTCATTGAGTTATCTTCTAAATAAATAAAATTGGTTGTGGATAAGGTTTCACATTCTAAAAGAGAATCTATACTAAAGTTTCTCTATTCTTTGGAAACAAAGAAAGACTAAGTGCTAAAATGTCGGTAGAAGGAATTAGATAATTTAGACAAACAACAACGTACGAGCAAAATATCACAGTAGTGTAGTGAATCATTTTCGTTTTTGTTTTGTTTTGTTTTGTTTCTTATGAGGAAAAAAAAAATATTAACGCAAAAAGTAAAGTTAACTTTCCCTTTTCAAAATAAAGGATAAATACGAGAGAATCCAAAGATATAAACCACAAGTATAAAGAAAGAATGATGTAATAAAAAAAAAAGTAAAACATGGAGGATAAGTGATACATACTTTTACTTGATCTGGCAGAGGGAAATGATTCTTGGTTAGCCATAACTGGACAGATATTGATATTCTTGTGATGGGAGAGCCAGCTAACGGAAAAGGATGAATAGATTTTAATTTTTTTTTTCTATCGTGTGGAGTATGATATGATATATTTTCTTAATTTGTGAGTAGTAGAGCTTAATACTGTGTGAATACACTTATTTATCTTCGAAAAAAACAACACATTTCTTTACACTTTTGAAGATGGGGTTTTAAATAGCTAAGAATTATTTACCTAAAACTAAGATAAAATAAAATATATTAGGGGTAGTAATATTTTTGTGGAGTAGTGAAATACTATAAAAATTGTCAACATTTTTATTAATGTCAAACAAATTGATGAATATTTGCTAAAAGAACATTTGATATAGAAGAAAATAAACAAATACGTCTAATTGAACAATAGTTTTGTTATCCTTACAATTTAAAGTTGTTAATTAAGCATAAGCTAATATTTCTTTTGGTAAAAAAGGAAAAGATGCTAACATGATCTTAGAGTTTTGCTATAAATTGGATTTTATGAAGTATTTCATTAAATGTGAAGATAAGGAATCGATTCAATGATGTTTGACATGATGAATAAAAATTGGTAAAACCATGTACTTGTGGTTTATAAGATCACAAGCGAATAGTTTATCTTTTTGTTGATCTTATCTGTAAGATCCAGGAATGACAAATCCAATGTTAACTATTAAATTTAGCTAGGTTTTTTTGTGTGTTGCTTTGGGTCTTTTTGCTTTATGATTGCCTTAATCAAGTAATATATATTTCATATTCTTCATATTATCAATAACAGAAAATGATTTTCGTCTGCAATCTTCTTTGTTTGTTTCTATATCAGCTAAATCAGACTCACGCTTGACTTTGCCGCAAAGCTTCTAAATCATTTTTCCCTTTACCAACCCTTTCTTTGATTATTGTACTCTGCTAAATGACAAGAATCGTACATGGGCTCATAAAATGCTCAATCTTTTCAATTTTTTACCGACAAGAAAAAGTAGTCTGCTGCGTAGAAAAAAAAAATAGTAGATTGAAAACGGGAGCAGAACAACACTAATACTTGACAATAATAAAATCAATGAATGGAATAACAAAATTATCGTCAAGCATGAATCATGGACCTAAAATAAGACACTGGTACTATTTTTTGGGGGGATGGGGATTGTAAATAGATTCAACACTCCCAATCCGACAAAATTCTATGGCTAAAATCCCAGTAAGCAAGTTGCCGTTCATATGCCACTGGTATATCAACTCCGGAGCTCATACCATCAGCCCCGTCTTAAAGCATAGTAGTTGAAGCAGATAGATAGGGTTCTATCGAGTACCTAAGTATTGATGTGATGAGATGAATCTGGCCAGAAAAATAGCAACAGAAAAAGTTACTCAGATAATTGTCAACACAGAAAACAAGTGAAAATGTCAACTGGAAAAACCATACGTTAAAGATAAAATATTTTCTTCATCTTAGACTCTACTTATCAGAAAGTCACATTGGACTCACAACTAATGCAAGTGAAGTCAAGCCCTGTTTCAGAGGGAAAGCTCTCCCGGTAGTTATTGTTTCTGTTTAGGTAAATTTCTGCTTAAGTACTAATAGAAGAAGGAAATAAGAAGACAGAATATATAGAACTTCTCCCATCAACTAAAGTCTGGTTCAACATACCAACTTTGGAAAAGTTAAATGAGAAAGCTATTATGAAAGTTAAGTGCACAAGTATACTTAAATTTGTGAGTAATTTTACCTTATTTTGTTATTCTGTAAGTGTTTATGAAGAGGACTAATCAAACAGAACCTTAGACCCATAGATATTAGTAGTTAAAGTTAACAAATTCACTCCACTTTTATATGATTCTAAAGCCAGAGATTTTTTATATCTATAAACTGGTCAAGTTCCATCAGCGTATGAAGAACATAAAATGTTGAGAGCAATAATTTTAAAAACTAGACAAACCAATTAGTCGAACTGGATATTCTGTAGTTCAATTGTGGTTCAACTACAAATTCAACCATTTGAACCACTACATAACCAGTTCAATCTCCGGTACATTTTATAAGCCTTGATCCAAAACATTGTTTGGACAAGTAATTTCCACATGAAAATGATGAGATGGAACACAAACATCTTCAGTGAATATCACAAGCATCAAAATAAATGCGGATTCGAAGGTTACCTAACCTTTCACTTAAGAATGGGACTGGAAAATTGAACTATTTACACTATGCTTGGGCCAAGACCAAGGCCAGGGAGTGAACTTACCAGTTACCACGTGAATCTAAAGATCCAAAATTATCTTTTCAGACCATTTGAAAATTTCGGAGTGCACTCTATCCCCACCTAAGTCCTCCCCAGAGGCTCCAGCTGCTACTCGTATAATATCTTCAAGCAATGCAAAGTTACCCAATATGTCGACATGAGCGCCACTCTGAGTTCCCCTACCTTCTAGAAGATTAGCCGGAGGCGCATGATCATACTCCCTTATGAATGTACGGATTCCTGAAGGATTAAAGCGGGTTCTTCCCCGCCAACCTTTCGCACACATGAAACCAGCACTTAAAACAGGAACAGTTTCATCGCCATCAGAACTGTAAACTCCATCCCTAAGACATGAGTACTCATTTCCACCATTTGCTGAGGTGTCAATCTGAAATGGAATGTGGCATTCAGATTGAGGAGTTAACTTGTAGACATATGCTCTTTCTGTAGGGATTCCAACTCCATACATAGAGTAAATCTCCATATCTGGAGCATTTGGTAATCTGTAGCAGCAGAAAAGAATATTAAAAATAACACAAATCCCAGGCAGGAATAGTTAAAGCAAAAATCCATTAGTTCTACCAATCCAAGTAATAAACTAATTACACAGTGCTGAAGAGCTATGCAATGGTAGAATTATTTTGCACAAATCACAGGCAGCAGGAAAAAATATTAGAAGAGTACAACTCATTATTAAAAAAATATCTAGAGCATTTGGTAATCTGCAGCAGCAGGAAACAATATTAAAAAAAATACAAAACCCAGGCAGGAGTTCTTGAAACATTATATTT
>Ga0099823_1007279_pt1 | contig 11223 bp, 14 predicted proteins | sample CowpearedBW_FD_76831 | JGI IMG/M metagenome (GOLD analysis project Ga0099823, IMG submission 76831) | Root nodule microbial communities of legume samples collected from California, USA - Cow pea red BW | ecosystem: Host-associated > Plants > Roots > Nodule | place: USA: California | collected... | reverse complement strand
CGAACAGATCCCGCAGAACGCCGCCAACCCGCGTGCTGAGAGGCATCAAGGCCCACAAATTGGGCGCGGCGATCGGACCCGCGTACGGTGTTCTCGGTGAGCAAGCGCCGGATCTGGTAAGGCTCGTCATAGCCGGAACGGCTGACATTCTGCCAGACTTGCTCCTGGCGGGCGTGATCGGCCGTGACCGAGAACGCCATGAGCTGCTCGAGCATCATGCCGTCTTCGGCATAGACATCGTGCAGCTTTGGCGAGACCGACGCCAGCCGCAGGCGCTGCTTGACGATTGCAGGGTTCACGAAATGGCGCGCGGCAATGTCTTCCTCGCTCATGCCGAGATCGCGCAGTGTCTGGAAGGCCCGAAACTGATCAAGCGGATGCAGGCCGACCCGCTCATCGTTCTCCGCCATCGAATCGTCCGCGGCGATACCCGCTTCACGCACAACGCACGGCACCGCCTGCGTCTTTGACATGCGTTTTTGTTTCATCAGGAGCTCGAGAGCGCGATAGCGCCTGCCGCCCGCCGGCACCTCGAACATGCCGGTCTCGTTGCCATCTGCATCAACAACGGCCCGGACACTCAGGCTTTGCAGAAGCGTACGCTGCGCGATGCTCTCGGCTAGCTGCTCGATCGAGACACCGGCCTTGACGCGGCACGACGGGCGGCCGTGAGACTCGCTCGGCTTCCAACCCGTCGCGAACAGCCTCCCCCTCCTCTCACTCTCGCGCAGCCATCAGGCCAAGCATCACGCCGTCTCGTGATCGGCGACAACCGAATCCAGCGACGGAAGCTCAATGGACCCGGGAACGAAGCCGAGCAAATAGTCCACGGCCTTGCTCGCCTGTGAGGCGGCCCGCACGATGGCCCGACTGTCTTCGCGTAGGACTTCAAGCCAGGAGCCGATATAGTCGGCATGGCGCACGGTCGGGACGATCCCGAGCGACGCGCAGCTGAATGCGGAACTCAACTCGGCGACCAGTTCTTCAAAGGCATATTTCTTCGTACCGTAGGATCCGCTCTGGTCGCGATTGAGGCGCGAGGGATGCCCGGTCGCATGACCGAGTTCATGCAACGCGGTACGGTGCCAGTTGATCGGTTCGAAATAGGCCTGCGGCGGCGGGACCTGAACATAGTCTTCGGCTGTTGCGTAGAATGCGCGATCTCCACCAATGCGAAATGGAATTCCGCTGGCCTTGATCAGGGCGTCAACCGTGGGGTCAATCAGGCCAGCCGGCGGTGGCGGCGCAGCGGTTGCGATGCCGTCGGGCAGTTCCTCGCACTGTTCGACGTTGAAAACGGTAAATCGTTTGAGGAATGGAATTGCCTGCCCGTCTTCGCCGGTCTCGGCCGCCCGGCGCTTTTCGTCATTCGGCACGAAACGATCAGCGTACACCACTGTGGTGCCGCGCTCTCCCTTGCGAACGTGGCCGCCGAGCGAGAGCGCCTGACGAAAGGTGAGCCAACTTTGACCGGCAAATCCGCGTTCGATCACGGCTCCCCAGAGGATGAGGATGTTAACGCCACTGTATTGCCGGTTGTTCGACGCGTTTTTCGGCATGGCCAGCGGCGCTTTCGCCGCGGCCGTACCCCAGGGCTGAACCCAGGGGACGCGTCCGGCCTCAAGCTCGGCAATGATCTTGTCGGTGATTTCGTTATAGAGGTTTGCCCGGTCCTGGCCGACGCGCGCGCAAGCAGTAGGGTTCGACATCGCGGGTCTCCGCGACGGGCGCCACGAGCCTCTCTCGCAGCTTGTAACCCGTCACGAAATACCCAGCCTGTACTCTTACTCTCAGCTTCGAGCGCAATCTGCCTTAGGCCGCAGGCCCGATCAGGCGTGCGCCCAAGGGCCCATCGCCTCAACGGAAAATGGCACCCGGAGAGCGTGAGCATAGCGACCCGAAGGGGCACGCTGGTCCGAGTGCAGCGACGAGACCGGTTCAATAGCGGCACCCGGGAACGGGGCAGTGATAGCGATCGCCGCAGGCGAGCCCCTTTCCCGAGTGCCTCCGGCGAGGAGCACCAAAGCTCTAGCGCGAGGGATCGAAGCCGCAAGGCCGAGACGCTGCGCGGCTCGGTTCACGATAGCCCGGTGTGGCCTTGGCCGCACGCGAAACCTGAGCGAACGTGATGCAGGCAATGATACGAGAACCGCCCGGCATTTTCACAGGGGTCTCACAATTGTGGAAGAGAGGTCTGTGGGCGGAGCGAAAGCGAAGACCACTCGCGGACGCGGCGAAAGAGGCACCCGCAGGAGGGTCAGCATAGCGCCGACGCGTAGCGGCGGGACCCGGGACCGAGTGCAGTCGCGAGACCGGTTAAGAAGGCACCCGACCCGAAGGGCAGTGATAGCGACGCCGGCATGCAATGACGGCGGGCCCGAGGGCGAGTGCCTCCGGCGAGCTACTCAATGCGGCTTCACGTCTGCTTGGTATCAATTTTGCTTTTGTGATATCGTCTCACGCGTGCGCATGTCTATGCACGGCGTGGGCATGTTCACTGAGAGCCGATTCTTATAGAGGACGACATGGCCAAGAAAGCGAAGAAGGCAAAGAAGACCGCGAAGGCAGCTAGCAAGAAGGTGGCAAAGAAGACTTCAAAGAAAAAGAAGTAGTCGTATCGGCTACTGATATATTGCCGCCTCCGGGTCGAGACCCGGATGAAAAGCGAGACCTCCCAAAGGATATGAAGCGTCCTTTGCAGCCGTTTGGTATCGCGGCACGCTAAGATAAGGCCGGACCTTTATGCAGGTGGCTGCTGCATAAAGGTCCGGTTTTCGTTTCTGCCCCGCGAGGGCGTGATCTGCTCGTGCGCGACGGATCGAAGCCGCAAGCCCGAGACGCTGCGCGGCTCGGTTCACGAGTGCCCGGTGCGGCGACAGCCGCACGCGCAAAAAGGGCAAGGAGCAACCACCTGAGCTCGGACGTCTGAAGTATCGGAAAACGGTGTTTCCAGGCACGGTTGGATGCAGGACCGCGCCGATCCGCATGCACGAGAGCGGGCCTTCGACATCGCCCGTCGAGATCCGCCAGCAGACGCATCCCGTCAAGAAGCGGAGGCCGCGGTTCGCGACGTGCTGGACTCGATCGGTGACACCTGCCCTGAATGCCCCCTCTGACTGGGCACGCTCCGACGCCAGCCCGTCTCTCCGACTCAGCGGCCTAGCCGTTTCTCCACCTGCTTGCGCGCGTTGCCGACCTTTTTGACGGCCTTTTTCACCGCCGGAGACGACTTTCCTATCTTCTTCGCCTCATACTGCACTTCGTAGTCCTGCCCGCCTGCCACTCTCGCCCGGTCCTGCTTTCGTCCCCGCGCCGTCTTCCTCTTCTTCGCTCCCGCCATGGGTGCCTCCTGTTGTGACATGGAAGCAACGCGACAGGGATTCGCAGGTTCCGGAACGATTCGAACTGTGCCAATTTGAATCGGCTGTAGCGTGGAGTTCTGCAGTGGCATTTCAGCGTAACAAGCCGGCGGCTATCGGCGTCAAGGCGCCTTTGCCCGGCTTCATCGAACCGGCCCTGGCATCCTCGACAGAGAAAGTGCCGTCGGGAGAGCGCTGGATTCACGAAATCAAGTTCGACGGCTACCGTGTTCAGGTCCATCTGGCCAACGAGACGACGAAGATCTTCACCCGGCGAGGCCATGATGGGACGCATCGCTTCAAGAAAGTCGCTCAAGACGCCTGGCGGATCAAGGCGAACTCGGCGGTAGTGGACGGCGAGATCGTGGTCCCGGCCGCCGACGGCACCACCGATTTCTCGGTCCTGCAGAACGAACTCAGAGGCAAGTCCAAGAGCATCGTGCTCGTAGCGTTCGATCTGCTCTATCTGAACGGCCGAGATATCCGGAAGCTTCCGCTCTTTCAGCGCAAAGCCGAACTCAAGAAGATCCTAACCGGCACCGACATCCAGTTCAGCGAAAGCTTCGAGATAGACGGCCGCCAGATGTTCGCACACGCCTGCAAGCTTGGCCTCGAAGGCGTCGTCTCGAAGGTCCGCGGCGGCCCCTATCCGGCGGCACGCACGAACGACTGGGTCAAGAAGACCTGCGTGCAGCGTGAGACGCTGACCATTGCGGGCTTCGCACTCGATGGGACGAAGTGGGACGGCATCTACGTCGGCCGTCGCAAGGGCGACGATCTAATATACGCCGGGAAGGTGGTCCATTGGTTCGACAAGGCGTCAGCCGCCGACCTTCAGGAGCGTCCGAAGCCGCTGATCCGCAAGACGCAGCATTATACAAAGCGGATTGCGCACAAAGGAATCTGGGTCGAACCCAAGCTACTGGCCGAGATAGAGTACCGTGCGAAGTCAGCGGAGGGGAAAGTCCGCCATCCCTTTTTCAGGGGGCTTCGGGAGGATCTGTAATGGATGCCTTTGACCGCTTCTGGAAATGGGCGGAAAAACCGCTCGATAGTCCGCTAACGATCCCTGCGGAGCTCCATCGAGCGGTGATGGAGCTGCCTCCGGAGGACAGGCGGGACCGCGCAAAAGTCAATGAGGCCGCCGCACGGGCGCTTTCCGACCGACCGTTAACAAGCGATCGCTCAGTCTGAGCACGCTCGCCGCGAGGCACCATTCAACATTGACTGGCTTGAATTGGACAGTGTCCGAATTCGCGAAACGGAGTATGATCCGGTCATCACCGGCAAAGGCACTCTGCACGCGGGCACCGGTGGCTGAGAGACCAATCGCGCTCCCGCCTGCAGCAGGAGCCACCAATGTCTCATGATTCCGAACGTGTCATCCTTGCCCGTCACCATGTTGCCAAAGGACGTCAGATCGTCGAAAGGCAGCAACGGATGGTCAGCAAGGGCGGTGTCGGCAGAAGCTCTGAAGCTCCTGGCTCTCTTTGAAGCAACGCAGAACATCTTCGAGGATGATCTGGAGCGCATCTTGCAGGAAGAGCGCAACGGATAAGACTGGAGATTTCACAATTTAGATTGAAAATTTCCGCTATCGGCGGAAAAGCAGGCGCAAATGCTAAGACACAGATGGTCGCACTTCGAGACCTAACCTCGCGCCCGTCGTAACGCGTCTTCCAACCGGGCCTTCTCCTTTTCCCAACGTGCTTCCTCGTCCCGCGCGAGTTCCTCAAGAGCCTCGAGCTGTTGTTGGATGTCAGCCGCCTTTTCTTCGTGCTTGCGACGGGCCACGTCCAAGACACCTTGCGCCTTGTCGACGGCGAGCTGCCGTCGCTCGCGTTCCTTCTGCCGGGCGGCCTCTTCCTTGGCACGTTTGCGCTCCCGCCGCTGCTGCTCCTTTTCGAAAGCAAGTGCAGCCTTCCGGTCGGCCGCATCGTTGTGGGCCCGCTTGGAAGGCTTCCGTGGTTGACGGCGGCCTGTCTTCTTTGACCTGCCGCTGGCAAGGTCGGTAGGTAACTCCGCATGCTCCCTGAATGGCCCGTTGGAGCCGACGGGTCTCTTCAGAACGACTCCCGGCGCATCCATAGTCGCCTCGATGACATCCGGATCGTCGCTTTCCTTCGCAGCGCCCTGGTGAAAGAGGTTGCTATCGGCGCCCCAGGCTTCGAGGGCCGCCTTCATGGAGGGAGCGGCAATCGCCAGATCGAAGAAGCCCAGCGAAGTCTGAAAGGTTTTCAGTTTTCTGGCCATCGGTCTGATCCGCCCTCGCCCCTGTCGATCCTCAACGTCTCGCACGCCATGATGCCTGCGGAACACGACGTGGTCCCGAAGCGTTCCCTAATCCTTGAAGGACGTCCATGCATTTCGCAACGTGCTCTTAAGGATTGGCCTCGAATGAGCCGGACGTCGACCCTGCCCAAGCGCCTGCAACCGATGCTCGCTACGCTCACCGACGCGCCGTTCGACGACCCCGGCTGGGTTTTCGAGGACAAGTACGACGGCTTCCGGATGATCGCAGAAATCCGGCGGGGCAAGGTTTCGCTTTACAGCCGCAACGGCAAGATCATCAGCCGCAGCTATATCGAGGTCGCCAAAGGGTTGGAGGGTGTGAAGGGCGACGCCGTGATCGACGGCGAGCTCGTCGCGATCGGAAAGGACGGCGTCTCGCATTTTCAGCTGCTGCAAAACGCGCTGCGTCATGAAGCCAAGCTCCTGTATTGCGCCTTCGATCTCATGTTTCAGAACGCAGTTGACTTGCGCAAACGGCCTCTTCTCGAGCGCAAGGAGCGGCTGAAAGCGATCCTGCCGCGTCACCGGCTGATCGCCTTCAGCCGTCACCGCAAAGGGAGCGGCACGAAATTCTTCGCCGAGGCCGAGCGGAAGGGTCTGGAAGGCGTCATCGCGAAGCGCGCCGACAGCGCGTATGCGTCCGGAAGCCGGACGGCGGATTGGCTGAAGATCAAGACCGCAAAGCGGCAGGAAGTGGTGATCGCGGGCTTCACGGCGCCGAGGCGTACAAGACCATACTTTGGCGCCCTGGTCCTCGCCGTGCGGGAAGACGACACATGGCGCTATATCGGACATGTTGGCACTGCTTCAGCCACAAGGTCCTGGAAGACCTCCACGCCGAGCTCGTGAAGCTGACGACCCCGAAATCACCCTTCCCTGCCAAAGTGAAGGACGAGGCCGCCACGACCTGGGTCAAACCCTCGTTGGTTGCCGAGGTCAAATTTGCGGAGTGGACGAGCAAGGGCGAACTGCGCCAGCCCGTCTACCTCGGGCTCAGGTCCGACAAGCGGGCGAAGGACGTCGTGCGCGAGCGAGAACGTCCGCGCAAGTAGAGCTTCCCTTCGGCGAAAGCCGGCAAGAGGATTGACGCACCCTCCGCCGACACTCACTCGCCTCCAAGGTCGTGGATTTCCGGTCGCATGCCGTCAGGCGTGAGTTCGAGCGTCGCAAACGTGATCGGCAGCTTGAAACGCCGGGGTCCCGCGCTGCCGGGATTCAGGTAGAGAATTTCACCGATCGTGTCGATCTTGGGCACGTGGGAATGCCCGGAGATGATGACGTCGATGCCGCCACCGGGATCGGCCTTCAGCGTCTTCAAGTCGTGCAGAACGTAGATCGACTTTCCCGCCAGGCGCACAAGGTTCGTGTCGGGGTAGTCGCGAGCCCACTCGCCACTGTCCACGTTTCCACGAATGGCCGTGACTGGCGCGATTCGGCGAAGCGCGTCGACGATCTCGGGGCGCCCGATGTCGCCGGCATGAATGATGTGATCGACGCCCGCCAGGCCTCGTTCCGCCTCGGTCCTCAACAGACCGTGCGTGTCCGAAATGATTCCAATCCTGAACATCATTTGACGGCGCTCTCAACCGCGATCGCCAAAAGACGATCGAGAAACTCAGCTTGAGCGGACAGCATCTTGGTCCGCGCCAGCTCGATATCAAACCATTCCGCCCGGTCGACTTCGGGAAAACTCTGCCGTCGACCGCTTCGGGGCGGCCATTCGATATCGAAGGTATTGCTGGTCAGCGCTGCCGGATCAAAGTGTCCCTCGCCGGCGAATGCGACGACGCGCTTCCCTCCTCGCTGTCGGACTTCTCCCAGCGCCTTGAGTGACCAATCGAAGCGCTTGGGCCGAGTTCTTCGGCAAATTCGCGCCGCGCGACTTGCTCAGGCGCATCATTGGCATCAATTTCACCTTTTGGAATGGACCAAGCGCCATCATCCTTCTTACGCCAGAACGGCCCGCCGGGGTGAACGAGCAGCACCTCGAGCCCACGAGCGCCCTTGCGGTATGCGAGAATCCCCGCGCTCGAGGTCGATCTCCTGGATTTTTTTTCACCGCAGCCATATCGCTCCTACTTTGCAGAGCAATCGAGATCCGGCGAGCCGTCGTCCCACCGTACCGCACCGCGCTCGCCGAGCGCCTGCTTAACCTCGTCCACGGTCCTATGCGCCGTTACTTCGGCCTCGTGGTCGGCCGCCTGCTTGGCGTCGCGCACCGTCTGTCGGGGCGCCATTAGACGGCCGACGAGATGATCTCGCGTGACCTCGTCGAGTTGGGATTTGCCATCCGCCAGAGCCTGCCGCGAACCACGAAGTAGTCGCCGTCCGGCGTCACCGGATGCTTCCCGACAGGGCTAGGCCGACTTTCGCTGCGGCTTTGCGGCGGGCTTTTTCGCCGCCGCCTCCTTCGCCGTCTTTTTGCCGGTGATCGGCATCAGCATTTCCTTCTGCCCGGCGGCCGCTTTGCGCGGCTTCTTGGCCGGCTTCTTCGGCGCCTCTGCCGCCGCCCCCTCTCGTCCGATGCTCTTGCGCAGCGCGTCCATCAGATCCACGACGTTCTCACCTCGAGGACGCGCTTTCGCGGTGATGGGCTTGCCGGCGCGCTTCTGATTGATGAGATCGATGAGGGCGGTTTCGTATTGGTCTTCAAACTTGTCCGGCTCGAAATGGCCCGCCTTCTGATTGACGATGTGTTTGGCGAGATCGAGCATGTCCTTGGTAACTTTGACATCCTGGATGTCGTCGAAATATTCATCCGCAGCACGGACTTCGTAGGGGTAGCGCAGCAGCGTGCCCATCAGGCCCTTGTCGAGAGGCTCGAGCGCGATGATGTGCTCGCGATTGGTCAGCACCACGCGACCGATCGCGACCTTGTTCATCTCGCGGATGGTTTCCCGAATGACGGCGAAGGCATCGTGCCCGACTTTACCGTCAGGACGCAGGTAGTAGGGGCGAATGAGATATCGCGGATCGATCTCGCTGCGGTCGACGAACTCGTCGATCTCAATGGTTCGCGTCGATTCCAGCGCGACGTTCTCAAGTTCCTCCTTGGTCACCTCGATGAAGGTGTCGGTGTCGACCTTGTAGCCCTTGACGATGTCCTCGTTGTCGACCTCCTCGCCAGTGTCGGCGTCCACCTTGGCGTACTTGATCCGGTGGCCGGTCTTTCGGTTCAGCTGGTTGAAAGAGACCTTTTCGGAGTCCGAGGTGGCCGGATAGAGCGCGACCGGACAGGTGACGAGGGAAAGACGCAGGAAGCCTTTCCAATTGGCGCGGGGGGCCATCGCGGGGAACTGCATTACTGATGCCGGATTTCAAGGCGATCCACTAGCCTTGGTTCCGACATCGGGGCCCCTCCCACAGGAGGATTTTTCTCACCGGCAGCCTTGGTCGGACTCGACATTTGTTCTTGTTATGTTCTAATTCGGGCATGACCGACCGACCCGCGAGCTGGCGCATGCCGACCCCGAAACAGATGGAAAAACTGGCCGCCGAGGCCGCGCGCAGGCCTACACCTTCCGCTGCGGGTCCAGATGCCCCCCTCCCGGCCGAATATTGGGAATCGGTTCTCAAAGACCCTCGCGCCGGCGCGACCGTGGCCCAGGCCCGGCAGCGACGCCTTTCGGAAATCAAGGCTCACGTGCTGCGCGTCTCCTGCCGTCGCTGCGAGCGGACCGTGGAAATCCAGACCGTCGATGCCGTCCGCTTGTATGGCGCCAACGCAGTCTGGAAGGACGTGGCGCAGCGGCTGCTCGACAACACCTGCCAGCAGCGCACCGGCAGACATGAAGAAGATGGGTGCTGGCCGCCGTTCGAGACGCCGCAGTCGCTCTAAATTTGCCGATCCGATCTCGTTGCGCCTGGATGCCCGGATGGCGCCAAAGTATCACCCTACGCCCCTATCGGGCGGCGATCGCAAGGCTCTGGCGAAAGAGTTCGGCAAGGCACGCGCGATGGCCAACATCCTGGCAACCCAATCGGCGGAGATGCGGGCCAAAGGCGAGGCGATGATCCAGCAAGCCGACAGGCTGCTCTGCGAAAGCTGGAACGAGCGGATGTGGAGTGACGGCGAACCGATCGATCCGTCGCCGACCATCGATCAGGCCGTGAACGGAGGCTTCCCCTGGCTGGAGATCAGGTGCGCGCGCTGCAAGACGCCGAGCGACGTGGACCTCGCGGCGATGAAGCACCCGCCGACCACCTTCGTGCACGATCTCGCCAGCCGGCTGCGCTGCCGCAAATGCGCCAAGGCGGGCCGGCGTCCATCCGCGACTCTCCTACAGTTGACGTGGCAGCCGCGCCACCCTCCAACCAAATCCTGACCGATGTGCAATCTTTATTCGATCACGACCAACCAAGCCGCGATCAGCGCGCTGTTCCGCGTCGTGAACCGATACGTTGGCAATCTGGCGCCGATGCCGGGGGTTTTTCACGACTACAAAGCACCGATCGTGCGGAACGGAGCCGAGGGCCGCGAGCTCGCTACGGCGCGATGGGGAATGCCATCGTCATCAAAGGCGCTGATGGACGCCACGAAGAAGCGATCACAGAAGATGCAGGCCAAGGGCAAGACGGTGGATTTCAAGGAATTGCTGCGCATGGAGCCGGACGGCGGCACAACCAACATCCGCAACGTGAAGAGCAAACACTGGACGCGATGGCTCGGAGTTGAAAATCGCTGCGTGGTGCCGTTCAACTCGTTCAGCGAATTCAACAACGCCGAGGGCGGTGATATCTGGTTCGCGCTCGACGAGACCCGACCCCTCGCCTGCTTCGCCGGCATCTGGACCAACTGGACGTCTGTCCGGAAGGTCAAGGAAGGTGAGACCACCAACGACCTCTTTGCATTCCTCACGACGGATCCTAACGTCGAAGTCGGGGCCATTCACCCGAAGGCCATGCCGGTGATCCTGACGACGCCGGACGAAGTCGAGTCCTGGATGACGGCCCCTGCGGACGAGGCCTTGAAATTGCAAAGGCCCCTTCCGGATGGAAGCCTCCGGATCGTCGCTCGCGGCGTCAAGGAAGATCTAACGGGGCAAACGGCAGTGATAGCGACTCCGGCATACTTAATGACGGCGGGACCCTTTCCCGAATGCCCCCGGCGAGGAGCTCCTTAGCCCTCCGCGCGAGGGATCGAAGCCCAAGGCCGAGACGTGCGCGGCTCGGTTCACGACAGCCCCGTGCGGCGGTAGTAGCACGCGCAGTGGCGAGAAGCAGCAACGAGGCCAGATCCGGGATGAGTAGTTCTTCGGCTCGCTTCTTGAGGGCAGAGATCCGGATCTGAAGCATTGAAGGACGCTTCTTCGGCTTCTTCGAGATAGAGCGCGCCCCCGCTAGGCGCGGGGCCGCTCCATTACATTCGACCCCAACTGAGCGGCGTCGAGAAGCATGCCGCTTTGATCGGAAGCGGAAGTGAACAGAGGGGAGAATGCGTCGCTACCGGCCAGAGGACTAAACCGCTCGCGCGGTAGGGCACGACGGCCTGCGGCACGGCTGAGAGGATAGCGCAACGAGGCGTCCTGTCTTGAGATGAGGGGTTCGCAACCTTCATCCAAGACAGGAGCAT
>Ga0099823_1007273_pt1 | contig 11229 bp, 4 predicted proteins | sample CowpearedBW_FD_76831 | JGI IMG/M metagenome (GOLD analysis project Ga0099823, IMG submission 76831) | Root nodule microbial communities of legume samples collected from California, USA - Cow pea red BW | ecosystem: Host-associated > Plants > Roots > Nodule | place: USA: California | collected... | reverse complement strand
GAGATTATTTTAGTAAAGCTAAACTAAAAACAATACTCAAATTTATAAGTTATTTAAATTTTAATCCTTTAAAAAAATATCATAATTACGTGTCTTGCATGTATATATTCCTGCAATATAATTATAAACCTGTGAAGTTCCTATTATGATAAAGTAAAAGAAAAAATTACTCTGTAATTTGTAATGGATAATGTTAAATAAAACCCTATCATTGCCAGAAAGACCTAATGTACCTAATATTCTTTCAAAAAAGTCTTGATTAATTAATTAATTAATTAAACAGAATATTAATTTGGAATATCAGAATAGCTATCTAGAATCTTGGATTTTTAAACATTTAACAGAATATATCAGATTGTGACAGAAAAAATAAGAAGAAAAAAAGAAATAGAAATGGTGAGAGTCTGGCATATACGTATCAATGGGTGTCACGTGGTATTATTAAAGCATAGAAAGTGCTTTTCACGTTTGTCAGAAAGAATTTTAGAAAGAAAATAAGTGCTTCGTGACTGTGGCCATTGAAACTTCAGTCTAAGAAATCAAGTTAAATTGAATTTAACTAAAATTAAAAGAAAATTATTATAGTTAATTAGAATTTTGATCCATCTTTCAAGCATGGATTTACGGAAAGATATAATATCGATCAAAACTCAATCATAATTTATATAAGAGATTGGTGTTAGTTTTAATGTAAAATCTTAAATAATATGTTTAATTTTTTATTTAATGTGGGATTTATATTCATAATTAAATAAATTTGTAATAAAGTTTATTTTAATTTTTTTTTTAAATTACAAAATTTTTTAGTATTTTGTTTAATGAAAATTGAGGCTTATTTTAAGTATTTAATTTTAAATCCAAACCTACCCAAATAATTGTCGTTGTTATTGGGTAGTGATCAGCCATCACACGTTTTCTGATCTCAAGTATCAGTGTTGAACTGTACTTTGGAATTTTATTACATATTTTAGGTATTTATTCAATTGACTAATTGGAAACTATTATATAAATACCAAGTTTTTCTTGATGTAATTATATATTCAACACTCATATTTAAAAATAATTAAATTAAAATAACTTGACATCATGTGTTCCATGAAAAATTCAAGTACATCAAAATAATGAGTTAGATTTAAAGTAAATTTGACAAAAAAAAAAAACATCTTCAAGAAGAAATTAATATTTTTTAATTTAAAAAAAATAAATTATTTTTTATAAAAATCTGATAAATATTTTTTAATATTAGAGAATTAATTTAGTAGTTTAGTTTTCTTTATCCTCGATTCTCATAGAAATTTGGACCCATATGTCTTTGATTCTTATAGGATTTTTTTTTCTTAATAAACTACATTTTCTTTCTTTCAATGAAAAATGTTTAAATGGCACTTTTCTCTTTATATTTAGTAGAACAAACAAACATTTGAATAGTAGTAAGTAATTATAAAAATGTCTCTCAAAGAGATTTTTTTTTTTTTTCTTTTATACGAGCCAAAAATTAGCTGAGCAAGTTTATACATTAGTTTTTTAAAAGATTTAAAATTTCAATAAATCTGACATAAAAGGGTATTTAATAACTATTTATGTATCTTCGAAATATTAATTTATTAACTACTTTAAAAGGCTAATGTAGTTGGACTTCATGTAAATGTTTACTCTTATCAATATACAAAAGTAAGTTAATAAATCTAAAGGTTTTAAAGTAAAATAAAGAAGTACTAACAAGTTATCACTATATTACAAATCTAAGTCTTCTTTCTTAAACAGAAGTAGTTTTAGAGATGTTATTTTCATTATGCACAGTGACTTTATACCTATTAAGAAATTAATTTTTCATTTATAAATTATTCTTAAAATATTTATCTCCTTAATATAAATTATTCTTAAAATATTTATTCTTAAAACTAATTATAACTTTTTAGAGAAAACAAATTTTAAAATTAGTAGAATCTCAATGTATCTTTGACTAAATCATGACTTATCATATCAATAAATAATGAAGTGGACTTGTTTAGTTTATCCGTTAAATTTAGAAGTATATTTCTTTAGTTTATTATTAATTAATGTAATGGAGCATTCATTATAACGAAGCATCTCTCATTATCTTTATTTTTGATAATGTATTGTTTTTTCTAATTTTAATAGCATTTATTATGAAAATCAAGCTAATAAAAAAAATGGGATGTTAACAAAGATATACTAATGTTATTACATTAAACTTTTCCACCAATAAAGCATAACACAAACAAAAATCTTGAAGGTGGTTAAACTAAATTTATCATACCACTAAAAATCTTCTTGAATAATATAAAAGTAGGCATTCATATATATAAATTTAAACTCACTATACTTTCGTATCTGTTTGAATACATAAAAATTTAAAAAATAAAAATGGTTTCCACAGCTGGATACCAATTATATGTATGAAAGAGAAAACATATTTTGTTATGAGAAAAGAAAAATGTAGCTCTAATAATTTGTAAGATTATTTGAGAGTGAAATGAAAAATTTAGGATACAAAAAGATGAGACAATAAATTTTGGCAAGCTGGAGTGAGTCCCACAAAAAGAATCACAAACTACTCTTTTTTGTTGTGTGGAGTGTAATAATTTGACGTACAACACAGACAGTTCTGCAAAGCTAAATAACAAAAGCACCAATTTCTGTCAAACCAAACTCGGACCTTAATAACCACGCAAACCAAATCTCTAAATACAATCATCGCTCACATGGGGAATAAATCCAATGCTCTTTCTATTATTATTATTATTATTATTAATAATGGTGATGGCCATGTAATGTGTAAATTATTATATTAAAGAACTTTTCTTTTTGACAGGAAACACAATCATTTTTAAGGGATTTTCTATGTCTATATTAAGCTAATGCTTCTACCACCACAACCTAAGCTTCGACAGTCCTAAGTAGTGCCTATTGGAGAGTATCTAACATAATCTTAATATTTGCAGATAGTGCCATCGAATTAATCTTAGTTTGAAGAAAAAATTCGATGACTTTCAAAAACATGTTTAGTTGAAAACGGTGTTGAGAACATAAACAGAAACTTGTGCCACATATCACTATTTCTACATTACTGGATAGAGAAAGTTACAACACAACCATGACACAAATAACATCCTGTTCATGCGTTTGCATCATGATAAAACATCATAGTTATTTTTTTTTATCAAATTAAGACACCGCCCTTCCCTATCCCTCATAACAGAAACATAATCTCACCCCGGAAAACAGGAAGAGAAAAGCAAACCCACAAAAGTATTGATAGATGCCAGCCATTCTTCAATATACAATATCTAAACACAAATCAGCCCATGGCATACTTCTGGGTCCAGCTGCGAGCAGTGGCCTCATACTTGGCCCGGTCAGTTTTGTACATATGAGCAATTTCCGGAACAAGTGGGTCATCAGGATTTGGATCAGTCAGCAATGAGCATATAGAAAGCAGTACCTGGGGGTCACAACCAAAACATAATAATTACAAAACCCATCATACCTTACATTCCTCTCAACATCACTAATCAGATTCACATGCAACAAATGATTATATAACATTCCTAGTAATCAATTATACAAAAAGCGTCCCTTCTTGATAGGGTTGAAAACTATAAACACCACGCTATAGTGGCCATATTTTATCACATAGAATTTAAGATGATAAAAAAAAAACACTCCCTAATTATGTTGCCAGAATGCTAAATAACCAGCCACAACTAAAAATCAATCTACCCATGGACGGTACAAAGTTACAATTACAACGAGTAGAATGGGAGATTATCAACTATTGATTATGAATTAGAATACAACTAAAAATGGAGAAAAGCATAGAGAAGAATTTTTCAAGGAGTAAATTAAGAGAAACCTCTCCTCCAATGCTTGTTAGAAAACTACGAATAATTCAAAAAACTCTCTTCATGAACCTATAAAACACTACTCAGTCCTTGGCCCTTTATTCTTAATTTTTTTGCCAGAAACTACCCATGGCAATGATCTATGAAATCCCATAAAAAGTGGCAGTGGTGGTGGATCAAGACTAGTATCCCAACAGAGTAAAGCTCATCACAGATTTGAAATCAAGCTAATTTAAAATGGACAATTCAAGGAATGAAGGACTGAATAAAAATATAGTGAAACTTTGGAAGCCATGCCAGTTATCGTATGATATGCAGAGTACACCCAGTGTTCACAGAGAAAGGTTGCAGAAAGAGAAGTATGGTAAAGAGGTTATAAACATGAAGAGTGAGGAAACAGTAACATATGAAAATGTGAAGTAATTAGTAACATAATAAGTTCACAGTACTTGAATTGGGACCGATCCATATATATATATATATATATATATATATATATATATATATATGTGTGTGTGTGTGTGTGTGTGTGTGTGAGCATTTTAAAGTATAATAGCTTTAATAGAGAGATGTAATAGAGAGACGTATAAGCTTCAAAACAAATATACATATAATAACAGACAAAGCCCTAAAATAAAGTGGCTGCTCATACACAGACAATAACAATCACAATAGTAGTAACCAACCACCACTAAAATTTTTGGGAGATAGGACCAGCATCAGACATAGTCAGGAGACAACAAGGGCCCAAAAAAGTGTAAGAGAGGAAAGAAAAGAAATTGTAAATGCAAAAGAAACTGTAGAACATGAAAAAGGGAAAGAAGAGTGAGCGAAGATGCAGAAACATGAAAACCAGCAAATGGGCCACACTGGATCTCAATGGGGGTAAATCTACACACATTGGTTACACACAACTCAACCCAGTTTTGGAGAAAACCCAGTTTCACAAGAAATATGTGTTTCTGTAGCAAATCACGATTCTTGTAATTCAGAATGCACAAACATGAGAAATGCTAAATGACTCAGTAGGCAGCAGTGAGAATTGTATCATATGAATCATAACACAATTTGTACAGTACAGATAACTATGACCTAGTTCACAACAGTGTTTGACTATCACGCCCCATCAGAGTAAAGATTTTACATTATATTTTAATGAGAAGTCATACATGTATAATTTTAAAGTCATATAAAAGTTACCAAGCACACCATAGCCATACATGACAGTCAGTAATACATAAAAAACTTATCAATGTTGATCCAATCTAATTTGAGAGTAGTTTAATTAATGAAAACAAAGAAGTAAATTGTAGTGACTCTGTACAAAACTGCAAATATTATTCAGTGGTTGCCTCTTCGTAATTTTCCCTCAAAACTCGATTTGAGCCATGCAATTCAAATATCCATATACCCACATATTTTGAAACTAAAGAAAAGCATACTGAACCTTGGAGATAGTGAGTGCGGGACTCCACTGCTCTTTCAGGATATCAAGACAAATGCTACCATTACTATTGATGTTCGGGTGAAAGACCTTGGTCCTAAATGCAACCTGGCCAGGCCAAAATGTGAGAAATTTAGAACACAGTTAAAAAACAAAGCCCCTAAAAACCCACATGCAGACTTCACACATTACCTTAGGGGGCTTGAAAGGATAATCCGGAGGAAAATGGATAGTGACTAGGAATACACCTCCAGCATAAGGACTATCCGCAGGACCCATAATTGTTGCTTGCCAATGGAACATGTCCTCAGCTACTGGACCTGAAAAATAAACACTTGCATTTGCAAATACTAGAAAAAAACTTGAAACTCAAAAACATAACACAGTTTCAGAAAACACTCTTCAACTGCAATTTTGGTTGCAACATCAATTAGTGCGCAATTTCCTGCAATGAAAAGGAACGCTACCACAGCCTTAATTTAAAACCGATGCATGTTCATGATTTATCCTATTCTTTATTTACATAATTTTACTTTACTCTACCATTTTTAGTAACAGTCCACGCGCTCAAGGTTTACAAAAAGCGGCAGAAACAACAATTTTTTTAGCTTTACATAAAAAAAAAATCATTCAACCCCTGAACAAACACAAACCCAGAAAAAAAAAAAACCACTTTTTTTACAGCACAGTTAGAGGAGACAAATATATGGTGGTGGGGGTGTGAAATGAAGAAGAAAAAGAGATACCAGCGCTGCAAGAAGTTGGTGGGTCTTTCTGCAAGTCCTTGAGCTCCTTGAGGATGCGCTTGGAAGCCATGGGTGGGACGATACACGTTCAGATCTGAAAGAGAAAGAGGGGTGAGAAAGAAACCCTAGAAATGTGAGTAAAAAAGTGAAGAGGGAAATAGATAGAGAAAAGAGAGAGAGAGACATGGTGTTGGTGTGAGGCTGAGGTGGTTGGATGATCAGGAATGAGGGACAGATCAAAATGGAAGAGGAAGAGACGCAGCGTCAATCCCTCGCCTTCCCAATCCCAAACCCTCTCTCTCTCTCTCTCTCTCTGAAACCCTTCTCTCTCTCACACGCCAATACCCACAAAATGGCCCTTTTTAGATGGATATATACTCACACCAAATGACATCTATGTCCATTTCCTTTTTCTTTATTCCACCCTTTGTCCCATGTTTTCAACATAACATAACCCTTTTCATGAATACTAATAACGTAGAAAAATCCAGAATTATCATAATGTTTCTTTGAAAGATATATATTGTGGGGTTTCATTCAAAACTAGCAACTACACCATAGACTAGCAGAGGCAGAGGTGACTTTTATAGTGAGATGTTTTGACTCAAGCAAAGTTGCATTCCAAGTTCAAGAATACGTAGGGATGGAAAGAGAGTATGCAAAAATGAATAATTTCTCACTTTTTCTGTAGTTAATAAAAAATATTTTAAAAAATATGTTGCTCAATATTTACATATTAAAAAGAAAAAAAGTTGATTTGAAATAATGAATTAGATTTGTTTTATATATTTATTTAACTGTGTTTATTGTCTCTGAATTATTAAGTAATTTTAGTTTTACTCTTTCTTTAAGAGTTTAATTTATTTAGGTTTCTTTCATTTTAAAATTTATTAGACTTTATCGTCTAGACGTTAATGTTTTTTTTTACATCACATTTCGTTTTAAGACATGATTACTATTATATTACACTTGTCACGTGAAAAATAAACAATGAGACGTTTTTTCTTATGAATTGAAAAATAGTGGTGGAAATTAGGGCAATTTTGAGAACGAAATGCGTTTTGTGGAAATTAATTGAAAGTGTGGATGAAAATTTGACCAAAAAAAATACACTTTTGACGAAAAGGATTTTTCAATTGAAAATTTAACAAAAGTGGTGAAGAGGATTTTCGAAAACAAAGAACGCGTTTAAATATAGGAACGAATTTATAATTTTGAAAGTGAGGTTAATTTGTAATTTTTGTTTTTTGCAATGTCGGCTTGTTTGTTAAGTGTGTTTAGGGTTACCATTGGTTTGTTTTAATTCAATGTTGATTTACAATGTAGGGTTTGAAATTGGGTTCAATGTGGTTTTTCATGAGATGGTAAATTCAAAAAAGAAGGGGATGAAATATGTTGGTGAGGAAGTACATCTAGTTAAAGGAATTAATCTTGATCGTACTTAAGAGCATTGGGTTAGGCTAAAGATTTCAAATATGGTGGTAATGTTAAACTTTGGTGGTATGGTTCAAAAGAAAACCTATACAATAATCTTAGACTATTGAGTGATGATAGGGAATCAACTAACCTAGCTAACTACACAAAGCTTAATGAAGAAGATGTTGATATGTATCTTCAACATATGCCTAGTCAGGCAAAAATAATTAACTGTATTAGGGGATTGGATGAAGTGGTGAGTGAAGAGACGGAAAAATAAGAGGTAGGGGAGGAATATATAAGGGAAGAAGAGGTAGTGAAGGAAAAGGTAAGGGAATAAGAAGAAGGCAATGCGGCTGATGGTGGTATTGTTGAAGATGAAGAAGAAGGAACATGTTTTGAACCGAGAGGCAATAAAAAAAGGGAACATGCTTCGAATATGTATTGAATTTGATGATTATGTTTACAATTGATTAGAACATGAGTAATTAAATAAAAGAAAAGGGAAAAAAGGGAAAGAGGTAAAAAAACAAAAAACAAAAATAGGAAGGAAAAAGAGGAAAGTGAAAAATATGGGTTTTACATAGATTCCATTTATGCATCAATGCATTCCTCCATCATATCATCATACTTCATGAATAGCATTGAAAATCAACTCAAAAATATGTTTACCTACATAAAAATTAAGCTTGTGATTCTCAAAGGGAAGTTTTTGGATTGGCACCCTCTAGATTGGTCTAATCCATTTTTATAAGAAAATAAAACTTTTTTTTATCATGATCTTCTACTTGATAATAGCTACCAAATCTTTTGGATCAAGACCCTTTTCTTAAGAGTGGTCGTATCCGTTTTTAAGAAAGAAATATTTTTCGATTGGGATCATTTACTTGGTAATAGTCGCTGAATCCTTTGAATCATAACTCACTTCTCAAGATTGGTCTAATCCGTTTTAAGAAAATCAAAAATTCAAAACGATAATGTTTTCAAATTGAGGTCTTCTACTCAATAATGATTGTCATATCTTTGAATATAGACCCCCTCATCGGGATTGATCTAGTTCATTTTTTTTCATAACTAAAATTTCAAATAAAAAAAAAGTTGTCTCATAAGAGGACCATCCTCGTAGGATTGATTAATGATTTATTTCTTCCTTTTTGGACAAGACCATTTCCTTATGAAAGATCAAGCCTATTTTTTTTTATGGATCATGACCCTCTTCTTAAAATTTGTCATTGTATCCACTTGATTTGTTTTTCCTTTTTTTCTTTGAAACCCGAATTAAATTAGTGTTTTTATCTCTACTTATTTTCTATTGTATCAAAATTTAACAAATAAATAAATATTAATGATATCAATTATATAATATTAAAATAAACAAGTTCATAAACAAAATATTAATGCTTAAAGTGATAAAAAAGTTATTAACTTAAACCCAATTTGAAACCTTACTCGATAAAACAAAAGAAGAATGGAAGGAAAACGAGATGATGGGATGCGACCCCAAGCAAACGGCGAGGCATAGTGACAACCAGGTGATGCGAGGTCGAGGCACAACGTGATGAAGACGAAGACGAAACGTAAATATAAAGGTCATGTTCACATTTGAGGTTGTCAATTAGGGGTTTTTAGTTTTTATTTTGAATCTTTGAGTTGGAATTTTGATTTGGTTTTCCAAAGGATAGATTGTAACGACAATTTTTCTTATCGTTTTTGTGCCCAATATGGACTCGGTGACTTGATCTCCCTCACGAGTCTACTTCGAGTAAATTGAGTCTAAGCGAGTCTACTCCGATCTTACTAAAAATGATTTTACGAACTAATCAACCCATGTAAGGAACCAAACTCCTCATACAATTTTATGAATCAACTTGCGAATTTGATAATCATATGTTGCATTAACAATTCCATAAGTACAACATTGACCCTATCACATAAAAAATTTAAAAAAAAATTACGAAATAATACATAACATTTATAAAGACAATGTCAACATTAATTTATCGTCATACATATCTAGAAAAAAAAAACCTAAATTGAATCGATCTAACACAAAATCAAACTTAATTGAAAAAAATGTTGAAAGAAAAAAAAACAGAACAACCAAAATTAAGACCCAAAGAATAATCAAACATTTTTTTTTTTAAATATTACAATTTCTTCTTCCTTTTATTTCAATCAAAGCATTTTCTAATGTCACCATAGGCTTCTCAAGAATGACTAAAGAAATCATAACGTTAAAAAGTGTAGGAAGAAAATGTCCAACTTCTATAGTTTGACTCAATATAACCTTTATAATTATTTCTGGTCCAATTTTTAATATTTGTAGAAATTTAATCGAACCCCTAATTAATTAGAGTTAGGTGGAATTAATACTTTCAATCTAAAATTAAACAATTGAATTTCATCTAACCCATTTTTAGTCGTTGAATACGAACCAGATTACATCAAGTGATTTTAATATGTAATCAAATTAGAAGAAGTTAACTAAACTTACAATAACAACTACACAAAGGTGTTAGAAAAGTAATTGAATCTAACCTATCTACCTACTTCTTGAATATAAACTAGATTACAAGTCAACCCATTTTTACGTGGAACCGAGTAGAAGAAAGTAAATCAACTTGCAATAATGAAGACTACATAAAAGAGTTAGAAAATTATTTCTCCTCTTAAATAATTTTTTTTTTTAAATTTCAAACTCATTAACATTTTCAATGAAACATTAATATTTTTAGTCTTATTTTATTTTTAAATCAAGCACTCTTTAATATATATTTTTCAAGAAAGTAAAACTATTAAAAAAATAGTAACTCTACCGTTATTTCTAATTTGTTAAAAAATTATCAAAACTGTAATTAGCATGAGACAAATATTATAATAACAACAACAATAATAATTAAATGTAACAAATAGATTAGTACATTGACGGAGGAGAACATTCAACTTCTTAGATTGGGTATAAAGATAAATAAAGATATAATACATTTTAATCTTCATTTTTACATTTACCGTTATTTTAAATTATTAAACACTTTTAATTTTTTTTACTATTATATTCTTAAAATTAAACTCTTACTATATTAACGCCATTTTTTATATATTTTTAAAATTAATGTCTTAGCAATATTATATTCTTTTTATATGTTAGCGTTTTAAGAAAAGTTATTTAATAAATATTTAGATGTATAATAATAGTTATAAATATAGCCATGACAAAGATAATACACAAATCTCATTTGAGTATAAAAAAATATAATTTGTTACTTTTGGAAAGGGACAAATGTAAATTAACCCGTAAGCTTCACAATAATTATTTGATTTTCTCGAGAAGATGAAAACAACAAAACTGAGTTTGGACATAAATAAAACGTTAAATAGGAAAATAAATCAAGTGGAGACAAGTCCACAAAGAACACTACAAAGAGGGAGTAGAAGCCGTTGGATTTCTGGTACGAAAAGTGGCATCAAATCAAATCAATGCTAAAGACGAGCACGGACATGGCACCACACAGCAGAACAACACACGCCCTACCCTTCAATTGCTTCTTTCTTACTCACTGAACGCAACCCCCTTTACTTTGCATTCCCAGATTCATTTCGCACAACCTTAATTTCACGTATAACGCTAACATAACTTTTTCATTCCATTCATTGCCTTTTTCCGGATTCTACCTGTGAGTATTTTTATCAATGCTTTCAATTTGATGTCAATTTCTTTTAATTTTATTGTCAAATTTTTGCTTTTTTTTTTTTTGAT
>Ga0099823_1007272_pt1 | contig 11232 bp, 15 predicted proteins | sample CowpearedBW_FD_76831 | JGI IMG/M metagenome (GOLD analysis project Ga0099823, IMG submission 76831) | Root nodule microbial communities of legume samples collected from California, USA - Cow pea red BW | ecosystem: Host-associated > Plants > Roots > Nodule | place: USA: California | collected... | reverse complement strand
TAATAATAATTAGATTACTTCATCATATATCTTTGTAATCGGGTTAAAACGGTTGAAAACAGGTTTCGGACACCCGAAAAATAGGGTTTGGATACCCGAAAATACATTCGGCAATGGAGCGAAATGAGCGAGTTTGGCGCGAAAACAAAATTCATTAACCAATTTTTGTGTTTATATTCTCATCCTTTTCATTTCTTCCCCAAAGCCAATTTTCAATTTTTCTTTACCATTGCGTTTATACATGTCCAAATCGATCTTTACTTAATCCACTCTTCTACACACCACAGCATTACAAATAGGGTTAAAGTTCATTTATTTTTCACAACAGATCTCACAGGTCGAATCAGTTATCAAAACTCACAGAAGGTTTTGGGGAAAGTGGAAGAGGTGGAAATGGCAGCGCCGATTGGGACCATGGCCGGCGGTGCCGAACCTGTTTCTACTCCGCCTCGTCCTTGTTCTCAAGATCCGAATTCGAATCGTGCAAAGACCACCACTCCGAGGAGCACCACTCCGCGGAGCCGGAAGAGAGTTCCATCGGTGCTGCAAAACCTAAAGAGTGCCGAGGAGAAGCAAGCGTACATTGAAACCCTAGAGAAGGAGCTCGACGCCTTGTTCCGCTATTATAAGGAAGCCGTGGCTGAGAAAGTGCGCATCGAACTGAGCCAGTGTGGCGGTTCGCGAAACGCCGTCGTCGCGGCTCTGTTAGAGGAGAGCGACCTCCCGCTGTCGAAGCTGGTTGATGAGATTCACGACAGATTGAACGGAGAGGTCGGTAGCGGCGCAATCGTGCTGGCGGAGCCGGTGACCTACGCTACTGTGAAGAGTAGCGTGTTGTTTGCGGGACAGAGAGTGACTTATGGCTTGCCTAATGCGGATGCTGATGTATTAGAGGACTACGCCGAGTCGTGTCTCTGGTGTTGGGAGGTGATTGAGAATTCTTGCTTATCTTGATTTCTGTTCATGTTTGATACATTAAGTATTCAGTCGTATAACATGCATGCTAGGGCTTGGTCATTCAATTGTAATTGAGACTTGTTTATCGGTGATGCAGACGAGGGATTTGAAATTGTTGCCGATATCTGTCCGAGGACAGCTTGGTGTTCGACGCATGTGCCGGAAGAGGATCCATGATAGGATTATAGCGGTCTCTGGTAATGTGCTCGCTACTAGTGTAGTTAGTTTTGGTTGTTGAATGTACTTTGCTTATAATTAGTCAAATTATTTATTTGTCTTGAAAGTAAGAATGTGAATTTTTATTCTTGCTGGTGGTAACGTGACTTTCTTTTTGCATTATAGCTGCTTTTATACTGAAGCTAGCCATAATTTACGTTCATAGTTTGTGTTTCATTGTTTTCGCCTTTCTAAGAGTTCTTTATCTGATCAAGTTTTGGAAATGAGGTTGTATGTTTATTTAATAAGTATTTGCTATTTTTTTTTTTCAGAAATGATAGCAGCTCTGAAAAGGCTAGAGTTTGAGCCAAATTTCAATGATGCCTTAAAGAGGGCATCGACAAAGCTCAATAAAGCTTTTCCTGAGGCAGATATCCGCTTGTTAGTGGATAATTCGTTGCAGAAAAATAGTGAAGCCATGTACACAACACTTCCTAACATAATGTGGTTTGTGTCTCAAAAATATTTAAATGCTTGTGATGATTGATTTAATTTTCTAACATATAATTGTAGGGACAAGAAAAGAGCAAATGAAGAAAATAAATTGCTAATGAAACAGCTGGAGAGAAACAGAAGAGAAGCTGAGAAAGAGAAAGCAAACATGCACAAAGAACTGCAACGAGAAACACAGCCCAATGTAAGTGTTACTATTTTTGCGCTGCTATGTGTTCTTTATAGCTGAAGTTGCTTCTTTCTTGATGATGCTCTCATTGGCAGCGCAATCATGTTTTACATATGTTTAAAATGAATATTTTCTACTAGCTAACAACATTTAACAGTCTGTTGCGTTAGATGGTGTTTGTTATAATATAGTGGTACCAATTCTTAAAATTTAGGATACAATACTTTTTTGAGAATTTATTTAAAAATTTGAATTAAAAATTTATTTATTAGACATTAACACTTTTGCAAGTATATAATTGTAATTGCTTATCAAGTTTAATTTTTAGAGCATTATTATATATTTTTTGCAGAATATAATAAAAGTATGTTACAAAAATATTCATTTGATGAAAAATTGAAATGAAATTTACCTTTTGTTTATTAAAGACTTTATTTTTTCAACCACTTGATTCTTTTAGGAATCGGATTTACAATTGTCACAAGGTGAGACAACAAATAATGAGAAATGTTCTATAAAGAAGCAACAGCAAAAGAAACAAGTAGAGGAAACAAAAAAGGCACAACGACGTCGAGAGAAAGCTGAAGCTGAGTCAAAGAAGAAGCGGAGTTTACAACTGCAAGTCTCAATTATGCATCGTTTTCTGAAAAAATGTAAAGCTGATTCCTCATCTGAGAATGACAACGTTTCAACCAAATCATCTGCATCTGATTTGTCAAGCAGCAAGAATGAAAGTTTGTTTCAGTCAGCTACACTTGCAATGGATTGTACTCTTGCATCAAGTAATGATGTAATACTTGAGGATATTCGCAAGTAAGTTTCTTTCAACATTCTTTTTTACACTAGTTGTTCTGTTTTCAGATCTAACTAAAAATGTCCCTCTTTTCAGGTCACACTTTTCTGCATGGCGCTCTTTAGGACAATCAATTCGCTCAAACAGAAAACAGAACTGGGGCATTCGTCTGAAGCCTAGGACTGAAGTTTTTAAGGAGCTTAAGCTGACATCTATTAAAACTGATGTTCATGATGATGAGTTAGACATGGAGAAACACGTGGACAGATTGGGTGAATATAGTTCTGATATCAGTTCATGTCCAGCGAATGCAGATAGTTCTCTTCATGATGGCAAGAAGTACCGTCGAGCACGGCAACTATTTCAGTTTGATAAGTCTCATAGGCCTGCCTTTTATGGTGTTTGGCCCACAAAAAGGTTAGATTGTGCTTCATGAATGGATTTTTTATGTTGACTTTTAAAGGGATGTAGTATGCATTCACTTAAAAATGGGTAAATCCAGTGATTCAACTGTTCATCTAAAGTTTAGTTATGCAGATACTGTCCCTAATGTTAGATGCTCTGTTGATTTGATTAAATGCCTATACATGAGTACATTAGCGCTGTTGTCAGTGATACTTTTCGTTTTTGTGTGTTACAATATGTATTTTCAGTATTTTCTTGTTTGAGATTGCATGTGTATTAAAATATGTATTTTTTCTAGTCAAATTGTTGGAGCACGCCATCCGCTAAGGAAGGATCCAAGCCTGGATTATGATGTCAGCAGTGACGAGGAGTGGGAAGAGGTGCATTGATTTTTCTGTATTTAATTGAATTAATTTGCAATGGATGCCGTCCATCTGCTAACAACATTCTGTCTGTTTTAGGAGGAACCCGGTGAAAGTCTTTCTGATTGTGATAAAGATGAAGAGGACTGTCAAGAGGAATGCTCAAAGTCTGATGAAGAAAGTGAAGATGGGTTTTTGGTACCAGATGGCTATCTCTCCGAAAATGAGGTATAGGCTTGGTCTTTTTTGCTGTAATCAGTTTGTGTTTGTTATTACAATGTTTTTCATTTCAGTGATTCTGAGATGAGTGATGTTTAGACCTTTTGATGTCTCGATATCTGTGCATGCTATGTATTTTTTATCAGCATTTGCAAGGGCTGGGATAGGAGCATGATCAAGGGCTTCTTTTATTTCATCTAGAACAGTAGTTCCGGTAACAGACAACTGTTTTTGAATTTTAAAACCACTGCAACTGATTAGTTAAATTTCTTTTATTTATATATAGGGTGCACAAGTGGACAGAAGGGGAATAGATGGTGACATTAAGGGGAATGATAGCTCATCTAGCTACAACGAGGAGTTTTGTGCTTTACTTCGGCAACAAAAATATGTAAACAGTTTGACAGACCTTGCTCTCCGGAAAAATCATCCCTTGATTATAACAAATTTTATTCACGACAAGGAGTTGTCGCCAGATCACAGTACTGGTGGTATTTCTAAGGTGGAGCAGAAGTTCTTGCAGGCTTTGCGTATGTACGTAGTACCTGGCAGCTCACCTATAGAAATACCGATGGATAAGATGCAAGACGAGGAACAAAAGGTCCATCTCTCTGATGGGAAAGGTGGTGCTAGTTCAACATCTGGTGTAGTTGCGATTCCTGACTCAGACCTACCCGCTATTGTAAGTTATGCGTTTGAATTGGATAATTTTCATGTATATGTGTAGTTTGCCAGAGTCAATGTAGTGAAATTGGTTGAGGGAACAATCAGTCATTATGTTGGTTGAGATGACACTTGCCAGGTGCAGGGATTTGGGAAAGCTGCCCTTTTTATTCTCTCCTAATTCATCTAATTTTATGAGATAACATGCAAGTTTTATCACTTTACAAAGATTTTGTAACTTTTCAGGTGACCACTATTCAAAGTTGTTCTCAAGGTATGAATAAAGTGCTGGTATCTTTGCAACAGAAATTCCCTTCTGTGCCGAAGTCCTTGATGAAGAATAAAGTACGCGAAGTAGCTGACTATGTCGATAACCGTTTGCAGGTTAGTTTGGTGGAGATCTCACAATCTAGCAGTTGCAGCTAATTACTATAGTGAAAGTTATTAAAATTAACGATTTTTAGTATAATTTGCTAGTATATTTATATTGCCCACCTCTCAACTGTATGGATGCGTATGAATCTAGTACCTTTGCTACCAATTAAACTTTTTGCAGTTGTGATCCTTGGTATGTTGTGTGAATATCATTTATTCCCCAGAAACCCTTGATGCTGCTTTTGGTGGATAGTAGTCACAAGTAATAACCTGACATACATTTGACCCATAATGAACTCGGGTGGTTAAATATGGAGTGGACATGCCAATTATCTTAACCTGGTTGGGCCCCTTAACAATTGGATTCGTATGGAGTTGTGTTGAACTAAAGCCATCTTATAACTTACAATCTAGTATCTATTTATTCATCAGGATGGCAGTTAGTGACTGTTGTATATCATCATTTGGCAAAGGGTTGAATAAATCCTATCAAATCTTTGAAATTCCCTCACCTTGATCAAGAAATGGTTCGTAAAGTTAATGGGGGTGATCCTTTACCATTTTTTTTATCCTGGACTCCAAGAACATATTTTGGCTGATTTCCCCTTCCACCGATGTGCATTCTAGTTCTGAATATGATACCAGTCACGTTTTTAATAAATTTTTCCGGGTCATCGAGATGCCAAGCTGTAAATGAATTTGCGCATCACGACCTAAAAAACCAATGCTATTTTGACTTTCTGGGAACACAAACTCTCTCTCTTCGTGATTGAGTTTAGTGTGTATCTATGCTGAATTTTATATTTCTCATTTTTATCCAGGTGAAGAAAGAAGTTCTGGATAAGCTTGGTTTGACAGCTAAACCTGGTATGCTATCTTTACTGTCCCAAGCACTTCTCCCCGAAGTCTTGATGTTTTTTGTTTCAATATCTAAACTATGTCTGGTTGAACTGTCAGAAAAATCCAGTGAGGGACCGAAGAGTATTGCGGCATTTTTTTCAAAAAGGTGTTTACCGCCGGGTGGTGAAAATGTGAAACCTGGTGAGACTTCACCGCTGCCATCCCTGAAATCATCTTCTGCCGTTGATGAACGACCAGAAAGTTCACGTAAGGTGTAATGTCTGACATTTTATTGCTTATAGTCGTTTTTTCTACGTTCAGATTTCTTAGTTTAGACTTCGTAAAAGTTTGAGATGGTGGGTTGCACTTGATGCTTGTTGACCACTGTAAGCAAGTTCCTGAATACCGTCCATGTCAGATGCTCCCTTCACTATGTTTTGCAAGCTTAGACTTGATTGTGTTGTGTTAACTGTAATCTATAAAAAGAGAATGTACTCAACCCTGTTTTTATTTTTCCAACTATCGTTCAATAATAACTGTGTGATTGATTTACATTTGTCCTTAATCTTCTTAAATAATGTATTTGATTTCTTTTTATTTTTTTACTTGGATTCAAACTCCAAGTATTTCAAGTACATCTACAAATGTTAAATTATATAATAAATGGGTATAAATAAAAATGAAGCTATATTTATTAGATGTATTTTAAGTAATATGAATTTAAATATACTATCACATTGGATGTTATTTATTAATTGACCTATTAATATATAATTTTAAAGCAATCATATTTTATTCAATTGTGTTTGATTTCTAAAATTTAAATTCATTGACTGTTTTTAATAATTTTACCGAGACAAGATTAGTTACGAATTATAATTTTTCTAATAAATATTAAAATAAGTAGATATGATAAATTTTATCTTTATGGTTAACATTTTAATGTTAAATTAATTTTAATTTCTAGAAAATTTTGTATATTTATCATAAATGTTTATGAACAATTTGATTAAGTTCTAAATTCATATTGAATTGCAGCAGACAACATTCGTATTTTTAGCTTATGTCTATTCAGAACATATTTGATACAAAAATCTTAGATGTTGAAAGTTGTAAGATATTGGAAATTATTGAACTTTTAGTTGATCAGATTATTTTTTATTATGATAAATGATTAAAGTGAGTTTTTTTTTTCTTTACATGATTTTTTCTATATGCCGATAAACTGAATCTGTATTAATGTTTAGATCTAGCTCTCTAATAATTATGATTGCCCTTAGTAAAAGTAATTGAACATCGCCAACTAAAAATAACACATCCCTAGACCTATAGTTTTTTATCTGATGCTTTACAGTTAGGAGATTTAAGGAAACGTATGAAAGGTAATGAAGTAATTGATTTGTTAATTTTTTTTTCATAAAATTTTGAAGCTTATAAAATTTTATAACATTTATGGATCAATTAGCACTCACTGCACTATTATTTAAATATTTTAAAAATAATCAAATATCATATAATAGATTATATATTTACAATTTTTTATTTGGTTTTGTTATCACAATAACACTACACAATTCAACAGTTAACTAATAAACTTATATTCTAAACCTTGTTATTGTAAGAGTCAGATCTTCCAAAGTGACTCTGTCACCAAAGAAACCAGGTGCATACTTCTTCAACCCATGTTAAACCACTACCATAGTGCATATTAGATAGGTCCTTTTTGGTGCTTCTAACAACTAAAGCGTAAACTATCAAGGGCAAGTCCTATGAATTCTGACACAAAAAATGTAATAGTGAATGAGGTAATTTGCTGGGTGGATGAATATACCAAACAACTAGTTGATGGGTCTATAATGTTTGTGAAACCCAGCCAGCTTCAACCACAAGTGTTTCCTCTGGTTGTTGTTATAACATGGAGACATGCATGTGAACCTTTGGAACAAGTTTCATCCAGCGTTTCTGGTTTTGATGATAGCATGTGCCAACAAGAAGGGAACTGAAATACCATAGCCCAGAAAATGGAGAACTGGGTTCATCTCATAAGCTTTTAGAAGAGTTCTGCATTTCTGTAACGGAAAAACTGAAGTAAATAACAAAGAACAAAAAAGAACGAAAGAAAAAGGAAAAAGTAAGGTATTTAGTGTTATTCTCTATTTCAATGAGTAAAGATAATATAAGTAATATCAATTGTTGAAGAGAAAATTGGTGCTTGATATGCTGCAAAGTTTTATTTTAAGGCTTACCATAAAATGTTTCCAACATATTGCCACGCACACCACACACAGAAGCTTCCTAATCCATCGCTTGCAAAGGTGAACATTTGATGCTATGCTGCTATGGTGATCATTTAATACAGTTTTTCTAGAGTCCATACGAAGATCATCTTTCTTCTTCTCTAAGAATGCTAACACATGTTCCCGGAAAATTGCTCTTTCTGCTGTCAGAGCACCGGTGACAAAAATTGCAGGCAAAACCACAAATAACAGATGGGGAAGAACCACCACCAAGATATCAGGAGATCCAACATACTCAAGCTTCCCCTCTCCATTAGAAGTCTCTATGGCCCACCCCTTATAGGTCATGTACACCATATTTTCCCCTTCATTAAAAACTTGCCCCATAAACCAGGGAGACAATATCAGATAAAATAGGTATGCTATCCAACCAAACCATAATGTGTTGATCCTGCACAGCTCCTGGAGAAACCATAACACACCATTTACCAAGCCTTTATTGGCAATGAAGTTCTTGTAAGTGTATCTCTTCTTTGGAAAAACAATGAGAGCTTTTGGAAGAAGAAGGAATAAGAAAAAAAAGTAAAGAGCAGACCAGAATAGTGGGTAGTATAGTGCAGCCCATTGACACCCCATGACCATGAACTCCTTCCAGCTCCAAGAAAATTTGAGGCTAAGACCATTGATAGAAAATGGCCTCAATTCAGTCAAAGTTGATCTGCCAGCACTGTCATTTGCTTCAATTTGAAGCCAATATCTATCAGGAGAAGCATCCTCAAAGGCTTTGTAATTCCATGGTGCAAGATAGAGGTCTCCTGTGCCGTTCTCATCAGCATGCCTGATCATATGTGTTTCTACGACTAAATCAAGGTTTCCAGATTTTGAATCGTAGATCCTAGCTACAACTGATGCAACTGGGGCAACAGAAAACACCAGAGCTCGAATTTTCTCATAAGATGAAGGGGTAACAGATTTACATTCATAGTTGTGACGGCATGAAGATGTTATCATGAAGCGAGAGTCTAATGGAAAAGTGGGTAATATAATTATATGTTTGGTTCCTGATTTGAAATCAACATCAGCATATGAAACCTGGCCTCTATCAATGGCTAAAATTCGAAGTGCTCTACTCTTTCTCCAATCACCCATCTCCCACTCCCAAAAGTCTTGAATTGGTGTGACTCCCACTGAACAATTTACAGTACTTTCTAATGATCTCTGATGTATATTGAACTGAAAAAATTTCTGCAAGGGAGAAAAATGATCACTCAACTGATGGTGCCGCTTTAAGTTCAAACCAAATCCAATATGGAGATGCCCACACAGGTAAGCTGATATGGAATGCTTTAGGAAAACATCCTCCAATGTCCTTCCAGAAATAGAGGGTGCAGAAAATGAGAGTGGAAAATGCCCAAAGGAAATTTTGGTAACTGGTTTTTCTGACTGAGAATCCCATTGTGAGAGTTTCAAGTCTAGATCCTTTAGTAATTGATCTGTGGGATGCCCAAACAGATTGGTTGGACCCCGTAAGCCAATTGACATTGTGCTGTCAAACCCAACAAAGAGATGTTTTCTTTCTTCGGTCTGTGATACAATGTGAGTGTGTAAAAATAAGTAAGAAAGAACATCATAGCACCAAGTAATATAAAGAATCAAGTCTACAATTTGAGAGCTCTGAATTCTTTAGTCTAGTCCAAACATGTGCATGTATGATAAGGAAACTGGTTTTAACAACTTTATAATTCAGTACATAAGCATGTATTTCATCATGGTTTCAACAGTTAATTTTCTCATCAATGTTTAGAATCCTAAATTCTATGAATCAAATGGAGTCTGATATTTAAATCTGTGTCTGACAATATGCTTACTGTGAACGTTAACAACACCTTAATGCTTGCTTTAGAGTCAGGGAAACAGCAACAGTTCAGTTTCATAATTTGATATTTACTCAAGAGAAAATGAATATGCGACACTGACCTCAACTGTGACACTATTGACACGCCCATTTCTTCCTAATTGCCCACTGATGCTGTATTTAGAGAAAAAATCAGAGGAACAACCAACAAACGGAACACCAAAACTATCATGGTTGCCTCTGAGGTCAAAGAACAAGCTCTTGTCGAGTCCACTTCTCTCAATAACAGTGTTCAGAACACTCCGGTATTCCACCCATTCATTCTCATTCTGTTTCATTGTCAGCAAATCCTTGCTTTTACCGTCTGGTAAAAACAGCAACATTAGAATAAAGAGTTTAATCTTCACACATAGTTATCTAATCAGAAATCATCTATATACATAACTTTTAAAGTAAATTACAATTACAACCCATGAAATTACAATTACAATTACAATTACAATTTCATCAAGTAAATTACAATTACAATTACATAACATTTGTTTAAAAATAGATCACACTTATACCTTTTTATTACCTAAGAAACACGTTATACAATGAATGAACCCTGATAAGGGGATTCAGTATACATAAACAAACAGTTACTGGTATGCTCTCTATTTTAAATATTTGAAGACTGATAACTAATCAGAAATCATCTTTAACATGAATATCAAAACAGTTATCATAAATATTAACAAATATACACCTTTACAATGTACATTCTAATTAAATTCTAACATCTCAAGCAATTGTTTCAAAAGTCAACGACCATAAAAAAGCATTCAAGGCAAATTCTCAGAACAAATCCCACACACCATTATTCGACATCCCAGAAACAATTTGAGCTTAAAAATTTAAACTTGAAAGTGAAAGCAATGAAAGATAAGACGAACCAGTGAGGTCGCCGGTGATGAGGACCAGGGAGGGGTTGATGACGGAGAGAGCGGGGCCCACAAATTCAGCGAAATCGAGGGCACGATTTGTATGGTGAACGCTGAAATGAAGATCCGAAAGCTGAACCACCCAAACCACAGAATCTGGTCCTTCTTTGATGTGTGTAACTCCATCGTTGCTTTCAGCTATGCAAATGTCACATAGAATCGCAACAGCAAGATGAAGAAGAAGAAGAAGCTTTGTGCTCCTTCCTCGGTGGTTTTGGGTTCGTAGTTTCATTTTTAATTGTTCAAATTCAGCGCACGGAATTGGGGTGCTTTTTCTACGTTGGTTTCATGATCACTGTGATGAACTACAGTGAGTGAACCATGTTGTGTCTTCCACTGAGATTCTTTTATTAATTAACAATCTCGTTTCTTAAATTCAAATCAATAATTTATAAGCTAAATCATGAATTGGTCTTTCAATTTCTTCTGAGATTTTGATATTTTATTTCTAAATTTTTTAATCTTAGTTTAATTTTCGATTTTACGTATATTATTTCCTTTTACATTTCAATCACTTCAATTATTTTTCAATTTAAATAATATATTACTATTTTTTAAAGTTGATTCATCTTTAACTACAACGTAATATAAAAAACTTTCCATTTGTTTGATGCGTTTAAGCACTCTTCATTTAAATGATATTTAAGATAAAGCTCAAGGACCTGATGTTCTAAAAGATAATTTAGGAAAGTGCCATAATAAAAT
>Ga0099823_1007271_pt1 | contig 11233 bp, 5 predicted proteins | sample CowpearedBW_FD_76831 | JGI IMG/M metagenome (GOLD analysis project Ga0099823, IMG submission 76831) | Root nodule microbial communities of legume samples collected from California, USA - Cow pea red BW | ecosystem: Host-associated > Plants > Roots > Nodule | place: USA: California | collected... | reverse complement strand
TAGCTCACAGACAACATATAACCAGTTATCAGTCCATTCACTGCCCTCCAAGTGTTGCAATCTTGCACTGATGTTCGTACAAGAGTAGAAGGATAATATATTAAGAGCACAATTTGTCCACTACTGTACACTTATTAAAGTGTAAATTACACTTTATCCCCTAATAGTTTTACAGGTTCAACTTACCCTCCAATACTATTTGCACAACTGAACTCCTCAAAGATTTGGGTTAAAGTGAAAATTGTTATATTCACAATTAAAACCATGGTTAACAGGCCTAAACTAATAGGTAAATAAAGCAAAGATAAGAGAATTTGATTTTCAATTTAAAAAAAAAGGTATATGAAGTAGAGAAAGTGTGAAATTACTAAATATTAGTGTTATTTACCCTTATTTTAACTAGTGCAGAAAGCCCTATGTAACTATGTTCCAACTTTTTTAAATGCTTCACAGTAGTCAATCCACAAAACAATATTTGTAATTCATTATAAGAAACTGTTCATGAAAACTTCTTGTATACAAATAAGAATATTTTCAGTATTTTCAAAGAAAAATGTTAATTTTCTTCATACATTTTGTCAAGAGCAACAGTTTTTCAAATTTGATATCTAACAATAAAAGAAAATAAAAGAAAAAAAGAACGTCCCATTGAAAATGTCCACCAGCATCCACCTAGCATAGCTAAACACCATTAAACATTTCAATAAACTGATAACACTACTAAACACTTGGGAGGCATATTTAACTACTACTGCCCCAAATACAAATTGGTAAATTGCATACAATCAGGTTGGGTATGAATGAACTAAACTTGATCATTAGATGTTAGATTATATAAGTTCATATCCCTAGCCCATACCCATTTTGGGTAAAACAAATCTACTAATTCTTTGATTTCTGTTAGTTAGATAAGAGTTGACCTAAAAAATAGATTCTAGAGTGTGAAAAGGGCATCGTGAACAATTCCAATGATAGGGTTCATTGACATTCCTAGTACAGTAAATGCTATCATGCATACAATTGTACTCGATTTAATGAAATTGTTTGATAATAAAGGGGGCCTTCTATGGTTTTGCAAATGAGTTATTTATTGGTTTTGTCTTGCATTCATTTACTTGTAACTACTTCTGAGGCAAAGTTAGCCACCCCCAGACATTTTAAAAACCTCAAGACCTTATTCCACAAGTACAGTGAGATAACTGTATTCCCACATTAATCTACTCTTAACCACTTGGAAGACAGTTAATTACAATTAGATAAATCAGTAACCTCATGACACTATTAACCACTTTTAGACATTTAACAATTAGTTCCATAATTAGTCAAGCACATTTCGATAATTTTATACAAAAGCAGAGTAACCATTTTAAGGAAAAGTAGTTACCATATTTACACTTGTAGATAAAACCATGCGTGATAGGTGGACACAGGTAGGAGAATTCCAAAGAGTGAGTTGATCAATACTCAAGAAAAATAACTAGTATATGCTTTTTGAATATTTATAATAAAGCAAAGAGTTTAATTGGTATTTCCTCCCTCCCAAGTCCCAACTACTAACGAACATTAGGCAGATCCACCTGAAAAGACCCTACTGTTTCTTAATGACAAACCACAGGAAAACTAATCACCAACTAGCACATTCAAGATATATTATATTTCAATATTTTCTAGTAACTATCAACATCCGTTACCAACTCACCATGAGTCTATATCGAGGTTCAAATATATTGAGCGGAAACCTTTGACATGGTATGACAACATCCATGACAAAAAGGGGAAGTAAATCAACACCAGCGTTGATTAATCCATCCTGCTCTTGCTTCCTTTCAGCATATTCCTCAGGAAAGTTCTTTTGTATGATGTTTTTCAGTGTCACACTGAAACAATTGACAAGATATATTGGAAAAGAGTAAGTGAAATCTGTTAGAATTTTTATTTGACCAAAATATCGGAAGATTAAACTGACTAACACATACTAATAAGCCCAGAAGAATGCATGTTATAGGTACCAAAGACCTTCACTAATAACCAGAATGGTGTTCAAATCACGCATTTTTTTTTGTCCTATAAAGTTGGGGGCAAACATTGTCTCAATTTCATTAAGTAACTTCCTACTGCCATGTGTTTGGCTGGCTTTCAACCTATTATAGTTATAACAGTGACTAAAAATCCCACTATAAACTACAAGAAAAATAAAGTAACCCAAAGCTTTCATGTAGTTTCCATATAATATTAGGGCATTGTAGAGACTATAGACAACTCACCTGATGGAACATGTTCTGGGACTAATAAACAGAACTGTCCTGCACAATGGGCATCTGTTTCCTAACACATCAGGACAAGAATCAACACAGCATAGAATATATCGATCACTGTAGAAAATATAATCAACAGAAGATATCACTAACCACGATCCATTGACTGAAATAGACATGAACGACAGAAAGAATGTCCACAAGGGGTTGTGACAGGTTCGTACAGTAACTTCAAGCAGAGAGTGCAATCAAAATCATCATTACGCTCAGGTTGTCCATGTGTACTCATCCCTGTTGAACTAGATGAAACTCTTTCTAAATGTTGAAGAGAATCCCGAAGAGAATTGCTACATGATATTGAAAGAAATGCAAAATAAAAAAATTAGTGACTGATGATATAGTACGATAAATGACTATTGCAAAAGCTCTATATTTAGATATTCCATCTAAATTTAGAAAACAGGTTTACACAATAGAAATACACACACACAAACACACATATATAAAAGAAGGCAAGACTTGCAAATGTATAATACCTAAAAGGATCAACTTGAAGGCCTGAAAGAATAACATCCCGGGCCTTTTCGTATTTCTCTAACTGTGAATTTAATACAATATCAAATAATGTTACATCAAAATGAACATCATAACATAACATAAAAGTAGGGAAGAGAGAGATATGTTAGAACTTGAGAAAACGATATGCAATTGACCATGGGCAAACACACAAATTGACATACCTTAGTGTTTTATATAGAAACTTAAAAATCCTAAAGCACATACACATTAGAAGTCACTTATGATATCTGGATTTATACAAACTATGTCAGTTCCATTTCCACACCTCCAAAGTTTAAACTCAGATCAATGAAGCATAATAATAACGACTCTAATTAAAGTCGTCCATATAAACCATAAAAAACCTAGAACTTAACAAAAGTACATTGATAAATGTATAAAACGTAAAGAGGCATCTTTAGAATCAAAATAGCCCAGTTTATTTGGTTTATTTGAAGAAAAACCCAAATAATTTGAATTACTTTCTTTCTGGTAGGTTTCTGAAATAACTAACTGCATACTGTAAAGGTTCCTTCTATTTCAAAGAATTTCCCAGAATCACAGGCTATAAGTTATAACCAAAAACATTTGGGAATGTCCCTTGTTCATTTTATTCACCATAACATTAGCATGTCCATCTTTACACTTGCCCTTCACTTGAGTTCCCCATGAAGTAAGTACAGTCAAAAGGTGGGAGAACACTCCTGAACCCTAATATGAGTTAAAACACCAACGCATAGGAAGGAAATAACAATTACAGGATAACATACTTCATTTAAAACATCAGGGGCTACCCCAACAAATTCAAAAGAGACATTAAATGGTAACGTAGCATGAGAGCCTTACCAGGAGAAGAGCATTAGCCTTTAAAAGATATGATTTTGCTGCATTACTTTGGAGTTCAACAAGCTTCTCAGCATCCTTCAAAGCCAACTGGAAATGGTTGTCACGAATCAACTTCATATGAGCATATTAATTTAGAAATACTATCATATATCCACTCGATAAACATTATGCAAAATAGACATACTTCAGCAAGTGTGGTGGGTTCAAGCCCACTCAATGGCCTACATTCTGACGATGATGGTGTTCTGCGCATGAAATATTGGCTAATCCTGATTGAAAAATATCATGATTGCCATGAGACCACTGAACTATATATGGAACTGAAGCAAAATTATTTGGATGATCAAGCAATCACGTTTGTAAATGAGCAATTCAAAAGAAAATTGTTACACTGTGCTTAACCTAATATAAGCTGCACTTCGATTGCTGAGGATGATTGGATCACCTGATTTGATGTTATTGGCTCTTGAGTAAAAATTGATTGCCTGAAATAATGACGAAGGCAACATTGTAAAGACATTGTATAAGCATCAAATTTCATTGAGTGTGGAATACTTCCACAACATCCCTTATTATGTTCTGCAATAAGGCTAGTAATGCATGAGAATTGCATCTTTGTCCAAATTTGAGTAGACTTTTTCAGAAATAAAGCATCTATAAAGTGGGAAAACTTAAAGAGCGGCAAAAAGAGGAACAGACTTAAGCATGACACTTAATGTTTCTCAAGCAAAGCATGAAGAAAAAGCCGTGAATTGACTGATTGTCATGATAATGGACTAATTATATTATATTATGCAGGGCTTGTTGCCAACACCAATTCAATTAACTTCCATCTAAGAAACCAGCATACATGAGAATCAAACTCCAGAAAAGTGCTTACTGAAACCATGTAATATGTGCAGTCGAGAGAATATCAATGAAACCCCCCACCCAACTCACCCTAAAAAAAGTGTATATATTAGCAAACGAACCTCTTCCATTCTGTTCTCTCGAAACGCAGCATTGCCATTCTGCACAAGCTCGTACACGTAATGTAGTGTGTCCCATGACAAATCTTCTGATTTATTTTCCTGCAACCCAACCAAAGTTCAGAGTTCACAATCAAACTTAAAAGAGTGGAGCTACCAAATGCTCAAATGAGCCTATGGCCCTAGTTAGATGAATTTCTCCAAAAGAATTCACAGAAGAGATAAAACAATAAAAATGAACTAAGTTTCGCTTATGAGTTAAAATCAACTTATGGACTCCGAATTCTCCAATTTAACTTCCTTCAAAAAATAACAGAAATTATAGGTCGATTTCCTCTTAGTTCTTATTTTCTACTCCTACAAGTGCTCAATCAAAACAGGCCAATATCAAACAAAGAAGACAAAAAATCTCATTTGATTATCAAAAAGTTATATTCAAAACACTGTGATTGCCACACACCAAGAGTGCAAGGAAGGAACCGATGTCTTTGAAAACAGAAAATTAAGTACGTTAATAAAACCGAATGAGATACATAAACGGTGTTAAAAGAATAAAAACGGAAACAGATTTTGAGTGTCTTTTCCTGTCCTCGGATTCACCACCTGAGAGTTAAGAGTTAAAGGGAAAAAAGTAAATTGAGGAAACAAGAGGACTTGTCTTTTGGCATGTCCTTGGGAGCAAGTGGACACGAAAAGAGGAAAGAGGCAAACGAAAGAAACAAGTCGGAAGAAAAAAAGCTGTGCACAGCTACACAGTGAAGTAAAAACAAGCGAGCAAAATAAAAAGAAAAATCACCAATCCTCCACTCGAGTTCAATCGAATTCCTAAAATCAGGAACACTAAAAGGAAAAGACAGGCACAGACGGACGCAGACATTGATGAAAGGACATTCGTAAAACGTGACCTAAAAGTGAAAAGAGCGAAGAGGAGAAGTGATCGCGGAGAAGCAATGCGCGTGTGAGAGAGAGGAAGAGGAACTGACCAAAACGTAGTCGTCGACGTCGCGGAGGGTTTGGTCGAGGGAAGAGGGAGAAGGGGAAAGAGACGAAGCCATTGAGAGAGCGTTAGAGAAGAGAGAGTGAGAAATGGAAAAGTGATGTTATGTTTATGTGTTATGTAATGGTATGATGATGATGATGGTGGTTAGGGGCATCGTGTTCGAGCGTGGCTCCTTCGTTGCATACACGGACCAAAATCCACTACGTCTACTAGTGTTGGTGGGAAGCGAAGGGCAATTGAAAGTTGAAAATGAGAGAAGAGAAGCAATGGGATAGGGTGGTTTGGTTTGGTTTGTGTTTTTTCAACACTGCTTTGGCATTCAAAATTAAAGTTATACGTGGAAATATATATACCCCGTGTCATGTGTGGAGATTGGGGGTGTGTTGGGACCTTGTGTCTGGACCTCAATTTTTATGCATAGTTTCTATCACTTTGACCCACGCCTCTAGTCTACTCTACTCTTTAATACTATATTTTTTTCACCAATGTTTGGATCACAAAAATAAAAATTCAGATTTAATTTTTTTTATCTTACCTTAATGACAGCTTAATAACACTCAATAATTTTCTAATCTTGTTTTGCATGTTAATCCCATAATTAAGTCTCTGACCTGTTTTTCCTTTACAGCCCTGAAAAAATTTTAACTTTTTTCATTTTAAAAGTTTTAAACAATGCTCATTTTTTTATCAACCATATCCGTAAAAATAAAAGTAATGAATAATAAATAACAATGAAATTGGTCAACCAGATAAAAAATTTCAAACTTCACCGAATTCTCTAAGGAATATTAAATATACAATTACAATTCTTTCCATTTTTAAATAAAAATGTGAAAGGTTTTATATTTCATATAGTATATTTTATATTTCATTCCAGTGAGTTTCGGATACCATGATTAATTGCTACAAGATTATTTCTGTCTAATAGTTTTGAATTGAAATTCCATAATTTTATTAAATGTTTTTAATTGAGTAGTTCATTGTAGTGCTACCTGCACCAATTGTAAAAGATACACGTGACATTATACCAAGAAAAATTAGAAGTTTTACGTTGCAATAAAAATGAGATTGAAAAGTGGAATGGGTTAAATTTGAGTGGAGCACGATTAAGAAAAAGACAATCTTGGTATTTTGTGGATGAGAAGGATACAGCGCAAGCCGTCTTTTACACTCTTTGACTATGGAAGTTGGAACGGCAACCGTCGAAGATGAGAGAAGCATTGTGTGACAAATCCGACAACGTTTACCAAAGTCAGAACAGAAAACCTTTATTCTATCAAATAAAAAAAATTAAAAAGACAACTTCATTTTCCTCGATTCATTGCATGATTTCATAATCACAAACACCTTCTCTAGGTTCTTGTTTGTTTCATATTATCCTTCTTCCCTGAAAAACGGGCATTGCCAACACTTTCCAATCCCAATATTATTCAATTTTTAAAGGTCTTGTTCGTTTAGGTTTCGTAGTTATGATTGGATGGAATGGAACACTTGATACAGTATCAACATTTGTTACAACTAAAGGCACACGTTTTAGATGAATTCAATTACTTCCGTGCATGCTATGGCCAGTTTATTCTTTCCCTAGAGTGTGGATTTGTTATTTATGGTTTTGATGCAGATCAGTAACATGATCCCAGTAAAGAGATTTATTGTTCACCATAAATTTGATTGCTTTAAAACACACTTAATTTTTTATTAATTGTTCATTTTAACTTGGCAAAACCAAAATCTCATTTACTTCATTTTCTTTATCATCATTTTCGAAACATTATTCCCCTACCTAATTATCATTCTCTACATGAGTATGAATTACTAATAGAGTTTTAGGATTAACTCCTCAAGATGTAGTAATTCTAACATCAGTGCACACCCTAAAGATTTAAGCATTTAATGGGATCTCCTCCCTATGAATACCCTCACATTGTTACAATTATCCTAACAAAATCTTCACAAGACCCTCATATCCACAATCATAAACATACCTTATCATATACAATTTTAATCTCCTTTTCATATTCGTATATCAATAACTCAATCTCAATCAATTACAATCTCAAACATATACATACACAAAGTACATTCAAACGGTGAAAATCATTTATCTAACCACATACTTCAAAACAAAGATCTCACTAGTCAAAGTGAAGATTCTTGTGTCTAGGATCAGCTGTCAAAATTTCAGCTCGACCCAACGATTAACGAATTGAGAATCTTCATTTTACCAAGAGGATGTAGACCAGAAAACAAGGTAGAGTCTAACTCTGGAAAAGTGGCGCTCGACGCCCATCCCCTGGAATCCACTTAATTCTAGCACCCGGTAGTCCAAAAGTGGTGCCCGACAACACCAAGTCAGGGGCCTAGTGCTCGGCGGCACTATAACAACATCCAACAGTGTATTAGAAACAACAATTTGGAAAAATTGATCCTGTGTAGTTGCCTAATTGGGTACCTTTCCTTTTAGTACTTTTGATTCCAAATGGTTTTTAGAATTGATACTCAATCACTCAAGACACAAATCCAAACTTTTTTTCCATATCAAAATCAAATAGTTCAACATACAACTCATCAATTCGACAAACCACATCAAGGAATTCAACATACAACTCATAAATTCAATAAAACCACATCACAATTAACCATCAAGATGATCAATTCAACGAAACATTAGCTTCCCTTACCTAACTAAGCGATTGCACAAACCCCAACAACTCTAAGAACACCAAATGCTCCTAACTCCACAAGATACTTTATCTACACTAAAAACTTCACAAGAACGATCAAAACATGTCGTTATGATCACTGATCAACAGATACTCATATAGAAGCTGAAAACCTCACATGCAACAAAAACAAAAGAAGACAAAGAAAAAGACTTAAACTTAACTTACGCGAACAAAGAAACTGATTGGTCCAAATTGAAGAGCTCCTCATGACACCATGAGGATCACTCCTACCGTCTTAGACTTTTAATAAGGTGAACAAAGGAGGAGAACCCTTAGAGAGAAGTCAGAGAACTCAAGAAAAGTGATTTTTAAAAAATTGTGTGTTTTAAAATAATGAAACTCATTTATAATAATTTTATTTATACTAAAACTTTTTAATATTAAAATAATTGAGTCTCGCTACTTTTAAACGACTATCACTTCTAAAATACATTTTATGAGGTTTTACATTACACGCTTAAATCATGAAATTGTTAATAACGAAAAATGGATTACATAAATTATTTCTAATCGGATAAATATGTATATTAATTTTATAAATATCTATTGATAAACTTGGAAATAGTTAATTAAGGTAAAAAATAATTAATTGTTGAAAAACACATATTAATAAGTTAAAAAATGTTCATAAACTATTTTAATGTCAATTTTTTTATTGTCATGATCACTGTTTTCGTATCTATCATAGCAAACATTAATTTATTGATAAGATCTAACAGATTAAGTTTTTAGGATAAAGTAACTTCTTACCTAATATATGATATAAACTTTAATGTGCCTAATAAAAGAGAGTAGAAAATGATGCATGGATGTCACCATATGTGGTTGTTATATGCTTTATGGATCAAATGTGTGCATATATTATCCATTTTTGTTTTTGTGTTAATTTTAAACCATGTTCATTTCATACTGTCCACTAATTTTCTCTAAGTTTGACTCATTGGTGGATACGATTTAATTCTCTTTAAAAAAAAAGGGAGAGATTAATTACTATATTTATCACTGCCAACAACCTGATAAGAGCATTGCTATCATGATAGAATAATTTAAATTTTAAAATTATTGATGTTTTAGAATTTAAAATCTTATTTTTCAAATATACTCGTATTTAATATTGTGTCCCTTCATATATCTATATATTTCAGGCTTTTTTCTATTTCTAACAGTTATTTAGAATTTAAAGGTTTAATTATTACTTTTGATTATATCCTTATTAATAGTTGCTATAGCTGAGATAAGTAAAAAATCATAATATAATTTATTAGTTCTAATGAGATATTATTATATGAAGGGAAGTTTAGTTGAAATGTACAACCCACTGAATATTTTCCTATATATGTATTAACTTTAAACATCTAAAGATATAGGAAAAGATAATAGTTAGTTATTATAGTTGAAAGAGTAAGAATTGGAGTTGGAGTGCTAGCAAAACACTCATTCCAACATTTCTTTATTGATAATAAATATTAAAAGTTATAAAATAAGGATCGGATTATTAAATAAGTTATGAGATCCACTTAGAGTTGTGGTTTCTAATAAAGTTTAGTAAATAATAAAAAAAATGTATTTAAGAAAATGTTATAGATTGTGTTATTATAATATTTCCCTAAGAGCATTTATAGTTACTTAAATGATGTGTTTTTATCCTGTTTTGCAAATGTTATAATATCACATAGATTTTAGTATTTTGCATTAAAAGATCATTCAAACATTAAGGTGTTTTTTTTTTTTTGAAGAAATGAATTTGAAAAAGAGTGTGAAAATGGATTTGGATAGTTTTGAGTGGAGATATGTGTGTTTTTTTATGAATTTAGAGAATAAAGTGAGTGAATTTAAATATGAAAATTAATGAGTGATTTGAGTGATGTAGTGAATTAAAAAGAAAAAAGTTATAATAGATAAAATTTTAAAATTATTAAAATATCCTTGATGATAAAAATAAAATTAAATGATTTTGAATGAGTTAAAAATATTAAATTTTAATAATATTTTAATTATTATTATTATACATAGTTATACATATTATTTTATTATTACTTAGTATATACATATATTATTAATCATAATAATTATTATATATATATATATATATAAATATATATATATATATATATTATTATTTTATTATACATATATATTATACATTATTATTATTATTTATTATATATATATATATATATATATATTATTGATAGAAATTAAATTGGATAGATTTTTATTTCTTTTATAAAGTATAATATTCAATGTTAACATTTAACTTATTTTCTAAATACTTAAATTGTTGGAAACTAGAACATCCTAGTCTAACAAATACTCTCTCAATCTCACTTTATGTTTTGTATTGTTTAAGCTTGATGAATTCTCAAATAATTGTCCTTCACTTCTTTTAATGCAATAGTTAAAATTTTATTCCAATTAATAAATATTGATACTTATATATTTTATTTCCATGTGTTGTTTTGTGAAACTGTTAATAGCTAATTCATAATGGATAGGGGACTTACACATATAAATGTAGCACTTTAATGCATTGGTACATTGGTAGTTACACACCAAGAAGGTGGGAGTATTTCTCAACAATTATTGGAACATTCCAAGCTGCAAAACCAATTATGTGCGACAACATCCCTTGTAACATCTATTCTTAGACGTGGTTGCAGAAAAATGTAATCGTTGCTTGTTTAAATGCGAACCAATTATGAAGATGAAACGAATAAGGGTGTAAGGTTATTTTAATAAAAACTTTATATTCACTAACTTATTTATTACCTTTCTTAAAGTGTGAAAAAAGCTATAAACAACAAATAAAGTGAAATGGAGGAAGTACCATTATTTGGATTCACAATGTGTTTTTTTTTTTTTTTTTTTTTTTTGGTTTTT
>Ga0099823_1007263_pt1 | contig 11243 bp, 5 predicted proteins | sample CowpearedBW_FD_76831 | JGI IMG/M metagenome (GOLD analysis project Ga0099823, IMG submission 76831) | Root nodule microbial communities of legume samples collected from California, USA - Cow pea red BW | ecosystem: Host-associated > Plants > Roots > Nodule | place: USA: California | collected... | reverse complement strand
GAGATATATTAAAGTATAGTGTACCATAAGTAAATACAAAAAAGTAAAACCAAGATAACTTAGATATGACGTACAAATAAACATACGCCTTAAAATTATGGGGGAAAATAGTGTATATAGTCTCTAGGTCAGTGTTTGCCGTATCAAATATTAAGGACTTTTGTATGCATCATGCAAGGAAAAAGGTCATGGAAGCAAAACTTAGCCCAAAGCGAGTATTAACATTCAAATGTTCCACTAAACATACCATGACGTTATTTAAGACTTCGATATATCTTAATAAAAGTGATAAAACATTGATAGCTTTTCAGCAACATTTAATTCCCAATTTACTTCGTTAGGAATGTAATTTCACAAGTTGCAGGGAGTATTTCGGCATTTCATCACAAAGACAATAATAAAGGAAGGGTTCGGTTTGAAAGACCCTACATAGGATCAGGTTCAAATGGCCAGCAATCACAAACCCAAAAAATATAAAACTGGAAATCCGGTCTCCAGTTGATTAATCAAAGTTGGAAACAAACATAAATAAACCAGCTCTTCTACATCAAATAAACCGTGTTTTCATTATCATCCAAAGCCATAAACATTAACATACTCATGCCTCCAACAAAAAGAAAAGCTTTACTTAGCACTGTGCTTAGCCTTATTATGAGAGTTTAAGCCATCTTCTGTCTTAAATGACCTGCAAACCAATTTAAAAATTATGAATGAATTGATATTCCTGATTACTTGAAAAAAAGGAGACAAATCAGTATGAAAAGAAATCCCTAATCACCTGTTGCAAGGCTTGCAGCTGTAATCTCCTCCTGACTTCGGAGTCTGCCGCTTGTTATCTGCAATTGCTTTTCCAGCCTGCTTAGAAGGGTGAGGCGTTGCAACATGAACAACGTTCTTGCTATCTGAACAGATAAATTCTCATCAATATGATTTCAGTTTTACTGTGGTGACAAGTAAAGGAATCAAACATGGTTAAACTAGAAACAATTTGCTTTTCTAGTCATTTTCAACTTTTTAATATCTTGTACATCCCAGAGTTTACATTTAATATCAGATCTATCTCACAATTCCTTTTCACTTTGAATAGTAAATAACCATTAATTTTGTTTATGATAGTCTTTTTAAGTCACCATTTTCTATTCTAGTACACCTTCTGTTAACCTTGTTCAAATCAAAACTGTACCATACTGGCGGGATTAACCGCCATAAACCAATGGTTAAGTTATCCATTGCCACGATACTTGTATTGGGCCGTCAACTTATTAAAAGGCTGTCAACTTATTAAAAAGCCGCTAACTAAGTTTTTATCGAACTTAATATAATGCTATACGAGGGCCGTCAACTTATTAAAAGGCCGCCAACTTAGTAAAAGGCCGCTAATTAAGTTCTCATCGAACTTAATATAATACTATAAGAGGAAAAAACACTTAACAACCATATTCATTAAACTATACGGTTTTCCTTATAACTAGTAGCCCACCTATTTTAACTTTGAATAAAATAGCTAAAAACCCATAGGGAAAACGTGGAAGGCCTGGGCTTAATCAGGCCCATATGAGCCTAGTGAAGGTCTAGCCCATGACTTAAAACTACTAAAATATGATTAATCTCCTATAAATAAGGGTGGACCCCAACAATAAAAGGTACGCACATTAATGCTAAAAATTGAGATTTGATTTTGAGAATTTTTGCTGACTTGATCGTTGAAGTTCTTTCTGCTAGTAATCCCCAAAATGTTCCACCAAGCACTAAGATATGAAGACATGTCAAACAAAGCCCGAAGAGCACACATCCGAGAGGTTCAAAGTAATCCTTGTTGAATTGAAAAAAAGGCTAGACGGATCCAAAGGGGATGGCCACAGGAGTTGTTAGAAGTACTATGGGCATACAAATGCACACACCAATTCACCACGAACGAGTCATCGTTTAGTCTAGTTTAGTCTAGTTTAGTCTAGTATACAGGACAAAAGCCATGCTTCCAATTGAAATCGGAGAACCCTCTCTGAGACGACTAAGTTACAACAAGAAGCTCAACGACGAAAGTTTGCACATAAACCTAGACCTAGTAACATTGTTATGCGAAAGGCACACATGAGGAGCATGGCAATTAAACAAAGGGCAACAAGGAAGCACAACTCCAAACTCCAAACACGCACATTCATAAAAGGAAATCTGGTGTGAAGAATGGCAAGCAACGCAAGAAAGAAAGACGAAAAGTTCTCAGCTAATTGGAATGGGTCGTACAAGATAGGAGAAAATGTAGGGGGGCATATAGACTGGAGCAATTGTCTGGAAAACCAATACCGAACACATGGAATGTATCTCATATCAAATTTTACTTTAAAAATCAGGTTGAACAAGATGATCCATGTAACCCTATTATGTAACCCTAAGTGTACTCTTTTTCCTCATTCAACATTTTTACCTAAGGAAGGTTTTGGCCGGAGTTTTTAATGAGGCACCCAAACAATCAATAAAATCAAGGTTCCCTGCCACCTACTTAAATAGGCGGTCCTGGTCGAGCATTTCTAAGTTCTTTGCCGTCTACTTAGGTAGGCAGTCCTGGTCGAACAAAAAAAAAATTATTTCAAGTTTCCTACTACTTACTTAGTCAAACACAATTATTTCAAGTTCCCTACCGCTTACTTAGATAGGCGGTCCTGGTCGAATAAAAATTATTACATATTTCATGCCAACTACTTTATTACAAACTTTCAACAAGTTTATATCAACTACATATCTCATAATTGCTATGCAAAATACCCAATACAAGTAAGCGGTCAACAAATATTCTAAAATACGCAAAACGATCAAACATTAAGCACGCGAAAGCAACATTTTAAAACAGAGAATACAAGTGCATAAGCAGAATGATCAAAGAAAGAGCAATATATTTCGCGAAGTAATATGCGAATACGATAAGATGTTCACGGCTGATAAAAAGTAAGAGTTATTACAAACTTGGACCCGAAACAAAAATAAATGTTATCAAAATAAAATCACTTTGTAGTAATCTCAGCCTCATCATTCGCCGTCACCTCCTCCTCAACAGCGGGATCAACAGTAGCTTCAGGCTCTTCCACGGGCTGGTCAGAATCCATCTCTTCCTCGTCCAACAGGCGCCCCTTAAAGACATCTTTATACACATCATAACGAGGATCCGTAGCATCCACCTCCTTATAAAATAATGCCGCCTGCCTCAAGCCTTTATGGAAGCCATTTATGTGCTCCTGAACTATATAGTCCTTCAAATCCTCTAGTTCGCTCTCTATCCTCTGATATTTCTCCTTCAATTCGTCGTTGTTCGCCTCCAAATCTTCAATCTTCTCCTTCATTTTCTTCTCTGAATCTAAACACCTCACCTTCCAAGAACCTAGTTGTTTTTTCTCGGCAACTAGCTCTTCCCTCTCCCTATCCCAGGCTGCCTTGTCCACTTCATACTTAGCCTGCAACACCTTTAACTCTTCATTGACCTGCTCTATTTTAGCCTTTCCTCCTTCTTTAAGTTCCTTCTGCAGCAGGCAGCCCACTCTTCGACACAGGATCAGGGCTTTGCTATTAAACTCCACCATTGCCTTTGCCATAGCGATAGGCTCCATGTTATCCAGAGAAGATAGCACAGCCTCCTCTAAATTGATCTCGATGTCACAGCCAACGGTTGTCTCCGGCAACTCTATGAGACCAACCTCAGGTCTCTTAATTCCTGAGGACGATCTCGGTCCCAGAAGCTCAGTCATAATCCTTTTAATGTCCTTTCCGACACCCTTCTGAATAGGGATTGTTGCCTTTCTTTTTGTACCACCGTGTACTCAAACCTCTACTAGTGGATCCTGCATGTTGGGAACTTCAGTATCCCCAGCATTTTTGGATTTTTCGGTCAACTCCTTCCTCAGGCTCTGGAAAAGACTTAGATTTTTCTTTCCCAGTTGAGTCATATGACCTACATCACAACCACACAATTCATTATCATTCTTACTCTAAAGGAAACAAAGGAAATAAAACATGATACCTTCCAAATCAACAAGAGGGTGCACTAATAAATAAATCCTAACTAAACCCTAAGTATCACTAAATCTCTCCAGAACTTCTACTATCCACCATCATCCGCCAACAACTCCACCTTCTTCGTCCCCTTGTAACGTTGAGGGTTGTACGTCTAGCTAAACAAGAATTTGGTACTCCAATCCTCATTATAAAATAATGAGCGGCCTGGCTACTTCACAACAACCTTGAAGAAGTCATCTTTGAAATGCTTGAATGAATGCAAAAAAGCGTCCAAAATACTTATACCCAGCCGGATAACCAGAGACAGCTAGGTGATTGGATCTCTCGGCCGAGTATCATAAAAATACAAGAAACACTAAGGAGAGGGACGAAGGTATAGTGATTGACATAATAGTTTGAACGCTTGTAAGTACCCCCAACTATTGGGATGCAATTGAGTTGGCGCAACATTTAGAAGTAGTAGTACTCCCATAGTGAAGTCATCAAAGGGAAGTCTCATGTGCACTGGAGAAAAATGGCACATATATGTGTAAAAGAACCCTTCCTCAGCTTGCTCCTATCTGTGACACACAAAGTCCACGATGCTAACTCGTTTTAAAGATACAATATTCGGAGAGGTATCCTTCTCAAACACAGGGATACATTTTAACCACGAATCCAGCAATCGGGTCCATCTGAATAACGCATACTGAGTTCTCACATCCAAAGTCACCCATTCATATCCTTCTTATAACCTCAGCGTTGCTCCAGCTTCTAGAGGTTGGGGGCTACCATACCCTAGGGGTGCATCCCAAAGAAAGGATTTTTTCTTTTAAAAACCAAAACACTTGTAAAAAGCCTTTAACATGACAAATATTTCTAAAGGTTGGTGTACCATACTGGCCGGATTAACCGCCATAAACCAATGGTTAAGTTAGCCATTGCCACGATACTCAGATTGGGCCATCAACTTATTAAAAAACCGTTAACTAAGTTCTTATCGAACTTAATATAATACTATACGAGGGGCCGCCAACTTAGTAAAAAGCCGCTAACTAAGTTCTTATCGAACTTGCTATAATACTATATGAGGAAAAAACACTTAACGAACATATTCATTAAACTGTTTAACTAGTAGCCCACCTACTTTAACTTTGAATAAAATAGCTAAACCCATAGGGAAAACGTGGAACCTAAGGCCTAGGTTTAATCAGGCCCATATGAGCCCAATGAAGGTCCAGCCCATAACGTAAAACTAGTACAATATGATTAATCTCCTATAAATAAGGGTGAACCCAGCAATAAAAGGTACGCAATTCATTAGTGCTAAAAATTGATATTTGACTTTGAGAACTTTTGCTGACTTGATCGTTAGAGCCCTTTCTGCATGTAATCCCCAAAATGTTCCACCAAGCACCAAGATATGTCAAACAAAGCAGAAGAGCACACATCCAGGAGGTTCAAAGATTGGGGTAAGATAAGATTTGAGTCTCATAATAATTTGTTATTGTTTCTGCAGGAACAAAAACTGTTTAACGTTTGATTTTAGCTTTACAGACTTGGCAACCTTTCCAATAAGATGATGGGCCGCATTTGTACAAATTATCCATATGTGAAATATGTGAATAAAAGAGTTTGTGACACCTCTCATTTTACAAAAAGAACAAAAGTTGTCTTTTCCCTCTAACATATATTTTGCATAACAACCTTTCGCTTTAACCTACATTGATAACTGGCAGCCGCTTTCCATTCTTTCATGCATGAAAAGAAGTATTTCCTAACTATAGCTGATAAATGGTTGTTACTTATGAAAACCATAATTGAGACCAGGAAACTATTACATGGCTTCACTATTTTTATCAAAACTGAATTTCAAGCATGAATCAAGATTCTAAGATCAGATAATGGTTTAGAGTTTCAATGCCCTGGTTTTTATGAAAATATGGGCTAGCATAAACATGTCTGCATTAAGAATCCACATCAGATTTTGTAATAGAAAGAAAGTACGGGCATATATCAAATGTTGCAAGATTATGGCTTTTTAATTCACATTTATCTAAATGTTTTAGGTTTTTTCTATTGCACATGTTGTACACATTATAAATAGGAATAATCTCACAACCTATACATAAGGTGCAAATCCTTTTATAATCAGGAATATCTAGATTATATATGTAGTTATTATTAAGAATAATTTTATTTATTTCCGCATTATATCTTTATTATCAGAGGATATTAAATCTTCATTTTTTATTGTATTGATTTCATTTTCTCAACATAAATAAGCACCCTTGCTCAAAGTTACCAGACCTGAGAGAGTCTACACAGACCCGGGAAACCCGTATAATATATGTAAATAACATAACCAGTCCCACTTCCAGACATTTTACATTTTCTGCAACTAAACATGAAACAGAAAAAAAAAATTGAGGTAAAAAGGACAACAACCAGGTACAACTGGTAGGATCAAAAGAACAGAACCAAACCAAGTCTAACTCGCAGGTGAAAACAAAAGCTGAAGACCTTCCCTGTTCGCCAAAAATTACTGACCTATTGCTCAGAAAGGTATATGTTCTACTTGAAACCCTTCTCTCCACTATACTAACTTGAGTTAGTGTACTGTCGTGTTTTTTCTTAGAATAAGATATAATATAGTTATTTATTTGACTTAATTAAAATGATTTTATTGGGCTTAATATAATATAGTTTCTTCATTATAGTGTGAAGTCAAGTATAGAGCTTTAACCCCTACTACTTGTAAACTACAATGTTTAACATATCTTCTCTGATATCACAATGTTCCTTTTATCCATCTAGCATTGCTTTATAGTACATCCAGTCGGGGAGGCAGATGATTTTAGGAGAAAGATTCCAACCCTATAAGTTTGACCATAAGTCAAATGATATCAGAAAAATCTCTTAAGCAAATAAATGGCAAGCCACATGAAAAAAAGGGGTAAAGTGAGGGGCTTTCCCCTGACTAGAATAGTGACTAGTAACTAAATGCATGATTGCAGCTGTGATTTTCAATAACAGCCAAGTATAAGGACAGCTTCAAGAAAATCTGACATGATGAGCTAAAAGCGTCATGACCATGCCGACTTCATAAAGCACACAATGTTTTCATTAACTGCCCTAAATCCTGACATCTAAATTAAATTATTCACAACTTAAAATATCCAATTTAGCATTGGGAGACCAAGAAGCAAGTAATGGCATAAGGCTATTAACTACCGTAAAACCTCACATCTAAATTACATTATTCACAACTTAATTTATCCAATTTAGCGCACCCAAACAAGTACAAACAAAATAAGGCTTGGGGTGAAAAACATAGAGGTTATTTAAACAAATCTCACACAAGAAACAAAGTTTGGAGGGGGAGGGGGAATCTAGGCCAACTAACCAGGCTTCTGAGGAGTGACAAATTTTGCCTTCTTCACAGGGACAGTTGTTTTGTTGGCAGAGTCAATATTCCGCTTCTTGCCTGCTTCAATCTAAATGAGAAAAAAATGGAAGTTAAATCCAAAACCAACAACAAAAATCAAACACTCCATAGTCCCTCCTTACCTTCTTGGGTGTCTCCTCATCAGATTCTTCATCATCCTCATCCTCGTCATCATCCTCATCATCACTGTCCTCATCACCTTCGCTACTTTCTATGTCACCATTTGCTGTGGGCTAAACAATATATCATCACAGCAAAATAACAATAAATTAAACTTAAAAATCAATCATTAAAATTGTCCTTCAATCCAAAGTCTTACTAACTAAAATAGCAAGCCAATACCAGATGAAACAATACAGAGAAGAAACACAATGCCTCTGACAATGATTATCCAGCTAACAAACATGTAAAACAGAAAACATATTTCAAAATCTTACTTCGACCAGACAGTTGACAATACTTATTATGACGGGTTGGCTGAATAATGAGAAAATGATTAAAAGACAGATTGGACAACAGATAACATAACTGAACTATAATCATCATCAACAAATTTTGTATTCACAAACTGATATGTGATGACAAGATATTCACATCCAACAAAAGAAAACCAAAATAGAAGAGTAGACATACATGAGAAAACAAAAGAAGGTTTTTACTCCCAAACCATCAAGTTTCTCTCATACCTAGTAAAGTCAATGTCATGCATTTTTGTTACAAATACCTACGATTATACAAATACCTTATCTTCACTTGAATCACCGTCAGAATCAGATTCGGATGAATCTTCATCTTCACCATTTGCATCCTTTTCCTTAACCTTCTCATTCTTCTTTGGATCTGTTGTCTTCTTCTGTTTAGCTTCATCAGGTTTGACACCATGCTTCACCTCAAACTCAGGTTTACCTACATGTATGGTTCACAATATACACTAGATAAACTGCTTTATGACATTCTAGCTAAAGCAGACGGACATATTTACCATTGGCAGCACTAACTGGAATATCTTCATCAAGATCTGAAAGAAATACAATAGAATAAGTTCAGTTAATAATAATAATAATAATAACAACAACAATACCAATAATATTCTAGCTAATTATCTCACCATCAGAATCTTCATCATTATCAGTAAGGATAAAAGGAGAATGAAGTTAAGGACACCTTAGCATTATTAATGAGGAGATTACAGTATGTATCAAAGATTGTCAAGAGAAAATATGTATTCAAAAGTAATAAATAGTATTAAAGGATATGACTCCGACTGAGATTGAGCTTTAAATCCAGTAAAGAAGACACTCCCATTTTTCCAACTATGGGATAGCTCAAATTCCTTCTCAAATATCAAATCATAAGATATTTGAGGAAATTTAGCCGTAGAAAGCGTTCCAAGCACAAGCTTCTGGTTACCAAACTTCACATTCAGGGCCACCGATTCACCTCCTTTAGCCTTAGTCACATCGCCCAGGCATGCCTGTCAAATGATGATTCAATCATTTAAACAAACCATTATTAATTCCAAATAAGGTTGATGACTCCAAGTTCATTTGTTAATGAATAAAGATATACATTTGAAAGGTGGATAATCTTGTCGTCTCCTGGATCAACTTTGAGAGATTCTCCACTTTTCACCTCAACACCTAAAATAGATAGAAAATAGAAATATGGTCTTAGTTTAGTAATGCTTTTTGTCCCCGTGAAAAACATCAAATGCAATTTTTTTTCTGCATGCTTATATAATACGATGGGATTCAATCACAAAAAGCATTATTTAACTCCATTCTGCACCCCAGCCTAAGATCTCTTTCAACAGGATGAATAAACCCAAATAGGGAAACAATTTAACTACTTTTGCAGTTGCAAATAGTTTGACACTGCACAGGACCCACCTTTAAAACTTCGGCATTAAATTTTAATATAAAACATCACAGTCAATTTTTTTCATAATAGAAACTCTGGGGTCAAATACTTCAATGACACACTCCAAAAGTTGGTAGAACGATGAAGTTTTTCGCAAACTCGACCACTCGGCAAATGACCTATATGAAGTGATTAACAATTACTAGAAAGAGGCACCGGTGGCATATAACATGCACGATGGTTGGTGACCATAATTGTTAAGAGTTAAGTAAAGAGTGACTAAACTACAGAAAATCTGATCGATTCGTACCAATATTAAACAAAAACCAAACTTGACAAAACCTAAGACAATTACCCTACATAATGAAATACAGGAATTAAAAATAAAATCTATGGATGAAGATATTGGATTGTCTAATAAACATAGCATAAGCACGAGTTCAACCCATTATAACAAAACTGAAGGAATGCTTACCTCCCCAAGAAAATGAAAAAAGAAAAAAAAACAACCATGAGACTGTTCTAGATTAACAAATTTATACAGTAAAAAATTGTAAGAAGAAAAATTAAGAATAAAAACACACGAAATAGAAGATAAATGGCTACGGAAACCAAGAGAAGAGCGAACTGGTAAGAGACGATGTTACCCCAAAACTCCATGGTTGCAGAGACGGTCCAGGGAAGAGAAAATGTTTCCAAAAAAAGTCGAACAGTTTCAAGGATGTGATATACATTTATTTAGGGATCCGTACCTTACTTATTATTTCATATTTTTAATTTGAATAAATTATTTATTTTACAAAACTTTTATATTTACTATTCGACGTCACGCTTTTTATAACAATAATAATATAATAAATAAACCGTCATTTAAAAAATATATATAAAATACTTATTTTAATTTTAAAATATTTATATTTAAATAAAAATTCGCTTAAAAGCAAAAATAATTATTTAACTATTAAAATAATTATTAAAATTTAAAGATAATTATTTAAATATTAAAATTAAAAAAGTAAATATACTAAAAAGAAAATAATATTTTATTAATAATATAAATAATAACAAATATAAAAATTCGATTATTCATCTTTTACTCACTGAAATAAAAATTTTATTCCTCTTGTTTATGTTAGTGAAAACATATTGTTTATTTATATATATTTATATTTTTTTTACATTTACCAAAATAAATATAATAATCAATACAATAATTTTCATCAAGAAGTTGTAAATAGTTGTTTTTTATCTCTTAATTAATATAAGTGTAAAATAAAATGAAAAAGTGTTCATTAAATTTAAACTGTGTTTAACTTTTAATTTATTCAGCGGTGCATTTAAAATATATTTATGAGAGGTATGTGGAGTTAATTTTAAATTTCGTTAAAAAAATATACTAGTATTTAAGTGATAGTTACAAAAAAAAAATTATAAATGGTGTAGAAAAAATACTTTGGGCTTGGAGTTTAAATTGTAACAAAATTATATTAAAGAAAAGTAAGTAGGCTTTTATGTGATTATAAATAAAAAAACTTAAAAAACAAGATAATTATGTAAAAGTGGTTGAGTAAAATAAAAAATCATAAAATTCTTTTGGAAAGAAAAACAAAATGACCTTATAATTTAATGATTTATTGAAAATAATGTTTTCAAATATCTTTTAATATATGAGTATCAATTTGTATAAATTTTCAATCCAACAAATATACTTAAGAATAGTTTAATAAAACTCATTTAATATTATTGTCCTAAAGGTGTTAAATAATATTCACAGTATATTTGTTGAAATAGTTATCGTATATTAGCATAATATATAGTCAAATTTGAATAGTGAATATCATAAATATTCTTTTATATCATATACCAACAAAATATATGGTTATATAATATATTACTGGTATTATCATGTTGTATTGTAAATATGATAAGTTTTTATTATCTTTGATTTTAT
>Ga0099823_1007255_pt1 | contig 11247 bp, 9 predicted proteins | sample CowpearedBW_FD_76831 | JGI IMG/M metagenome (GOLD analysis project Ga0099823, IMG submission 76831) | Root nodule microbial communities of legume samples collected from California, USA - Cow pea red BW | ecosystem: Host-associated > Plants > Roots > Nodule | place: USA: California | collected... | reverse complement strand
AATGTAAAACCCTACAAAAATGATGTTTTGGAAGTGATAATGGTTTAAAAATAATAAGACTCGATTATTTTAATGTTAAAAGGTTTTAGTATAAATATAATTGTTATAGACGAGTTTCATTAATTTTAAAACACATTATCTCTCCATAAATCACTTTTCTAGAGTTCTCTCTGACTTATCTCTGAGTTATCTCTGAGGGTATTTCTCCTCTTTTCGCTTGATTGATCTTCGCGACAAGCTCTTTAATTTGGATCGATCAATTTCTTCGTTTGCGTAAGTTAAGTTTCAACCGTTTTCTAGGTCTTCTTTTGCTTTTGTTACATGTGAGGTTTTCATCTTCTAGTTGAGAATTTGCTGATCAATGATCATAACAGTATGTATAATCGTTCTTATGATGTTTCTATGTGTAGATAGAACATCATGTGCAGTTAGAAGCATTTTAGTGTGCTTAAACTTGTTTGGATCTATGGAACTGCTTTGTCAAGTAAAGGAAGCTAGTTTTCTGTTGAATTGATCGTCTTGGTGGTTAATTGTGATGTGGTTTGTTGAAATGATGAGTTGTATGTTGAATTGTTTGATGTGGTTGTTCAATTGATGAGTTGTATGTTGAACTGTTTGATATGGGTTTTTGAAAGTTGTATGTTGAATGGTTTGATTTTGATCTGTGTTTGGTCTTGATTTGGGGAAAGGTTTGGATCTGTGTCTTGAGTGATAGGGTATCAGTTTCAACTCTCTAAAAACTATTTGGAATCAAAAACACTAGAAGGAAAGATGCCCAATTAGTCAAATACACTGGGTTAATTTCCCTAAATTATTGTTGTTGATACACTATCGAGCGCCATCATAGTGTCATCGGGTGCTAGGCCCCTGACTTAGTGTCGTCGGACACCACTTTTGGACCCCGGGACGCCATAAGTAAATGGATACTAGGGACTGGGTGTTGAGCGCCACTTTTCCCACGCAGGGTGCCACCCTGTTTTTCTAGTTTGCGTTTTCTTGGGAAAAATGAGATTTCTACTTCGTTAACTGTCGGATCGAGCTGAAATTTTGTTAGAGACACATGATTATTCACTTTGACTAGTGGGATCTTTGATTTGAGGTTTGTAGTTAGACTAGTTAATTTCTCATGTTTGACCTATACTTTAGGTTCTCTTTTATGAAGAGTATTCCTACTTCATGAGTTAGTAGGTTCTTATGTAGTGTTGTGGTCTTGGGTTGATCTTGATATTGAAGTATGTGTTATAAGAATGATAAATGTGTATGATATGCATAGTAAAGCATGCTAAGATGATGAAATGGTTTTATTTATATTTTGTGGAATCTTGTTATGGTATTCATAAACTCATCTAGGGGAAGTTGCATTATGATGATGAGTAGTGTATGAAGTGGAAATATTGGTCAAAAAAGTTGTGAATTATGTTCTAAGAAAGTGTGTTGGTTTTAAGAGAGTGAAAGTGGAACTTATTGGAATGGAATGAAAAAAAATGATTTGTATTGTTTGTTGTATAAGGGTTATGCTTCTAAGGAAGAAGTGAAAATCCTTTATAGTACATTGTTATGCATTGGCTAGGGATATGTGTTTGTCAAAATCTACCTTATATTCTACTAGGTATACAAAATCATATAGAGTGTTGTGGCCTAGGTGGTAAGAGTTGAAAGAGGTTCTTATAGCAAGATTAGGGGTAGGATCCCTAATCTGGCGATGCCATAAGTAACTTACCTTGTCCAGAGGAAATTGAATCATGTTGGTTAGGTCAAGTGGAGCCAAGACCTTTGTCGCAATCCACTTTTATGACAGGTGCACAACTTATTATATCTGAGTCAATGCATAAATTTGGATAATTGGATCTAAAGAGTGTGTACTGTAACGTCCCTAAGGGAAATTACTTAATTAAAATAGATAAATAAAAGTTAAAATTCAAACGTCGTAATATTATTATTCCCAAACGCGGGAAAATTTAAAATGTTATTTAATACGCAAAAAACTATGAAATGGTAGTAATGAAAGTATCACAATTCCAAAAATCCAATACAATAGTAAAAGAAACATAGTAAAATCCCTAGCTCAAGTCCCCAAGTTAGCCCTCACTCCATCGTCTATGCATCCACAACATCACCTGTATTATCATCTGCTCTCGTGTAACGAATCACACGATCATCGCCAATCACAAACAGAAAGGGTGAGCTTATACACAAAATAAGATATAAGTCAATAAAATAAAAGTAATTCACCAACTTATTCATTCTAATTAGTTCTTGACCAAGACCTTAATCCCCAAGGTTTTTCAACCTTCAAATCACACAATTAGTTAGCCTTGGACTCAAGATTTGTGATGCTCACACGAACCTGCCCGCCCATGGTCCTGCCTCTACGAACCTCCCTGCTCGTAGTCCTACTCTACGAACCTCCCCACTCATAGTCTTTCTCTACGGACTTGCTCGCCCGTAGTGCAATACATGTGATCCACTAGCTACGTACCTCCCCACACGCAACATCTCTCAAGTGTGAGCATAGAACAAACGAACCTACCTTACTCGTATCTGCACACGAGAGTAACCAGATATGAACCTCCCCGCTCATATCATCACATGTTCACCACCATCCATGAACCTCATAAGCCAAGTATCTCATCACTACGTAAAAGCAACACACATAAGCCACTGTCCGCAGCATTATCGCTTGGCGCAGCCTAAGCCCCACCAGGCAAAACCAGTGCAGACTGCCTGGCAGAACATCCTCGTCACTTCATCAAGGACTGTCCTTTTTCCAGGAGCATTGTAGCAAGACCTCGGCCTTAGCCTCAATAGAGAATGAGAGGTGACAAACCTCAAGCGTCACAGATAATTTATGCTATGACAAGCATGGAGGCAACAAGTTCAAGTAATCTCATAATTGGGTGTTGTGTGATAGCAAGTGTGAGTTTATGTGTTCTATATGATTCTAGAGCGACACACTCCTTTGTGTTAGAATCTTGGATACAAGAGTTGGGTTTGTTGATTAGGGAGCTACAATATGATCTACATGTATCTACTCTAACTTCAAGGTTAGTCAAGATGTTTGTAGTGTGTGCTAGATGCTCAATTTTTGTAGAGGAACGTAAGTGCAATGTAAATCTTATATGTTTACCTCTACAAGGGTTGGATGTGATCTTAGGGATGGATTGGTGATGACTTTTGTCCTAAGTGTCTACATCGTAGGCTAAGAAATAAGCCAACATTTATTTGTTTGCTTTTAAATAATTAAATAAATGTAGAATTGTATAGGATTATTGTTTTTTTTATGTAATTAGTATGTTTGTGGACTTGTATTTGAGGCCTAAGTCAATTTGTTATTTTCAATTTGTCTTCGTAATATGTTTAGGCCAAGAATCCAAGAAGCATGATGAGTGACTGCATGGACCAAGGACCAAACCATGTGGCGTCAGCCCAAATGTGAACTTAAATAAAGGAGCCCAAATATGATGAAATAAAGGAGCTCGACATGGCCTTAAACGTGCAAGAAAGCTAGAGTTCCTTATGCCTCCTTGTTCCTCAACCCTTAGGCAGCTCCATAGACCACCACCCATTACCAACCAGGGTTTTTGTCATAAGCCATCAACCTCTAGTAATGAAGGTTCTTGCTTTATCGTCCTTTAGAAGTTCAACCTCCTAAAGCAACTAGGTCTTTTCCCTCTTTTTGTAGAATGAATGTCTCTCGTAAAACCATTAAGGTTAGAGCTTGATCTTCTCCTTTCACGATTGCCTTTCTTCTTTATAAAAGGCAGACCACTATTTGAGTTTAAATTGCTTTTGTGTCCTCTCTTCAAAGTTCACCTTTTCCACAAGAGATTCAACCTAGGGTTGCCTCATTCGAGAATTTTTGAGTTCCACCGAAGGAGCTTAGGGGAAACCTTCTACCAATTCAAATCTTTCGTTGCGAGTTCATCAATCTTCACTAATAGATCGGCATTTGGGGACTTCACTGTGGATTCTCACCGATCAAATCGAGAATTTGGAGTTTAACCATGAAGCAACATTCATCAATTGGTTAGCTTCCAATCATATTCTTATTGATTGCAATGAGAAAAAGTTGTTATTTCCATGATTATAAGAGGAAAGGTTGTTATCTTCTGAGCAGGTGGTTAAGGAGGTCAAAGAAGGATCTCAATGTTTTATCATCTTGACTCGGTTGTTTGTAGAGGGAGGTGATGGAAATGTTAAGATACCTGTGGTGAGAGAGTTTGTAGATGTTTTCCGGATGAAGTGTTGGGGTTGCCTCCTAAAATAGAAATGAAGTTTTCAATTGGTTTGGTGTCAGGAACACGACTAGTATCAATATTCCCATATTGGATGGCTCTAGTAGAGTTGGCAGAATTGAAGAAACAAATAGAAAAGTTGTTAGAAAAGCAATTTATCATGTAAAGTGTCACCATGGGAAGCACCGGTGTCGTTAGTGAAGAAGAGGGATGATAGTTATAAGCTGTGTAAGAAGTTGAATAAGTTGACCCTCAAGAACAAGTACCATTTACTGAGGATAGATGACCTGATGGATCAGTTGCATGGTGCAGTGATATTTTCAAATATATATTTGAGATTGGGGTACCATCAGATTCTGGTTAAGATTGATGATGTGCAGAAGACAACCTTTAGGTCCAGATATGAGCACTATGAGTGTGGAGTTATGCCATTTGGTGTGACTAACACTCTTGCCATGTTTATGGATTATATTATCAAAATCTTTAGGCTATTTCTTGATAAGTTTATTGTAGTTGCTATGGGATTGGCAAATGTAACAAATCATACAAGTAATAAGTGGGAAGTCCAAGTATCGTTTCTCAAGAGACTTGTGAAACACTTAACAACTCTTGCAATTCATAACTCAATTAGACAATAAATTTCACAAAAATAAAAATAAAACTCTTTGTATTTTTATATTTTTATCAAACATATGGTTATGCAACAATATATGATAAAGGATTCAATTGGATTGGGTTTCATGATCCAATTCAAAGCAAAAACGCCAAACAATATTCTTCTAAGCATTAACACCTCATGTGACAAGTTTTAATGTCTTAGCGACAACTCTGAACTTAAATAATAAAAACTCTAATGTGTTAGCAATTTTATTAGGATTCACATTAATGATCAAAATTATGATGTTATGAATGATCATATTGTACCTTATGTCTAGATGCAAATCAATTAGTTGTATGCTCTAGTTTAGGTTCTAATATCATGTCCAATAAATAGAGACCCAAAAATATGCAATCAATAATTATCATGCAGTTAAATTAAGAATAGAACACAAGAGTGGTAGAAAAGAATTATATTGAATAGTAAAATTCACAAAGAGTTAACAATACATTACACCCAACCCCCATGAATAAGGGAGTTAACTACTCCTTAACATTCTGAATACTAGAATATGATGAAGATGAATGACTCCAGCCTTTAGAATATGCCTCTACCTTCTTTCCCTCTCTCTCCCAAAAGGGATTTCTTTTTTGCCTTAAACCTTTGTTAAGCCCCTTATTTATAGATTTTTCAAATTGGACTGGGCCTACAATTTTGTACTTGATTTTGTAATTGAATATCCTAAATATATATCTTTTAAACATATCAAACAAATGCCTTTATCCTTTCTAACCAATTACCTAGAGGGCTTTGGTAAGCTGAGTATAAGAGGTTTGTACCTATCGTAAGGCTTTTGGCATGAGCTTAGCAATAGTGCTCCTACCTAGAGGGCTTTGGTGAGTTGGGTAGAGAAGTGTTTGCTTGTAAGTCTATGAAAGCAGTGGAAAGGTCCTTTCCGAGAGGCATTGGTGTGTAGGAAAGGTGGTGGTTGGTTATGAGAGAATGACATACTGCTTGTTTATATTACTTAGTGGTTATATGTGTTAGGCATGTGTTGTATGAGTACTGATAATTATGTTTGGGGAGTTGCTTGAATATAATAGTTTGATATATGATGTTTTTTTATCGTTAGTTCACCCTTGTATGATTTGTGTTTGTGCAATGATCGTATAACTTTTGTTATATGGGAGTAGAAGTTGATACAGATGGAAATGAAGAAACATAGTTGTGAGGAGTCTCGTGGGGAAAGCTTATGGGAATTTTGGAAATTGGAATTGTTTTTTTGAAATAAGATGTAATAGTTTGACAATTTTATAAATTTTCAAATTGGATAAATTTCCATTTGACGACTTATACCGGTTTGGTTCAGTTTTAAATTTTGAATTGTGTTGAAATAAAGTTTTTCTGAAGATTCCTATTTTATTAGGATGGTATCGAAGTAACTTAGTTAAGTCATTTAATTCATAGTGATATACTGAAAAGGGTGTTAGAGTTGGTCTCACATCTCTTTAGAAAACCTCACCTAAATAGAACCAAAACTCTCATTCTCATTACTTCCATGCCACTCATCATCTTTTCTCCATCATCTTCCACCATGGATGCAAGCAAACTTGGAAGAAGGCCATCACCTTGAGTGGCATACCTTCCTTCATAGAGAGCTCAAACAACCTCCTCCTCAAAAAAAGCTTGTTGTTAATGAACTTCCTCACGTGCAACTTCTCCAACTTGGATTACAGTGTTCAAAATGTCTTCTCTACAACCTTATAAAGAAATTTTTCATGTAAATCACAGGAACTAAAGACAATGCAGTTCATAAGGTAAATAGAAATGGTCTTATTTATTACTACAGGATACTTAAATGTAAGTCAACCTATACAACTTCTTGTGTCTTTTGCAACCAACTACATGTCTCCTCATTTGTAAGGCTATAAAATGAATATTTGGAAATATAAGGACTAACATTAAGATATGTACGTATATAAATACTAAAAATATGAATTTCAAATATTAAAAAAAATTATTTAATTTATAGAGGCTAAAAGTAAGTTTGAGTTAGAGAGAAAAATGTCAAATTTTTTCATGTCATTTTTTCATCAAAGTTTGTAACAGGCTTACTACTAATAGTAAAAATACCTAGGGGGAAAAAATTCTCACCTCGTTACTTTATGACCAAAGTATCACAGATTGTGGGACAAGTACTAGATAATGAAATAAAATAAAATAATTTTATTTTTTGTCTTTAAAATATTTAGTTAAACTTGATTATTATGATTAATTTCCTAAATGATCATACATAAATGAGTTATGTCACATACGAAACTAATGAATGCATAGTCTTAGGCCAACATAGCACATTAATAAAAGACTAAACCCATCCAAATCATTTTACAACAGATTACTTTGGAAAAAAAATGACTGAAGGCCCTCAATTGAAAAGGATGAGTTTTTATTAGGATTCATAAACTATTACAAGTCAACAACGAAACAATGCCATTACATATTTTCAGTGTTTCATCTCAGCAGGAACAGATTGTCTCCAAATTCCTGCAAGCATGCTCCCAAAGATTGCCTGAATCACACTTGAAACAGCACAAGGTACTGCAGTTAGGGGATCTCCAAAGTGTTTGGTAGCAAGAACAACCCCAAGAGCTGAGTTCTGCATTTTGAAATGGAGAGATATGTAGTGTTTGATAAGACACAAGTGAGAGAAAATTTGAAGAAAAATAGTTTATTGAAAGTATGATGACTGAATTATTTTACAGAGTGAAATATGTTTGAATATAAAGGGAAAACACAAACAACAGAAAATCATAACAAAAGACCTAACAGAAAACTGAAAAAAGATATCAAAGATATCTCTATCAAGATGGATAAATTATTTTGGACTTGAAGCAATGACCACAAAAGGGTTTATCAAGCATTCATGCAATTATACCTGATAAACAATGCATCATTTCGTAATACAGAGTGCTATCTTTACCTGCATGCCAACCTCAATGGATATGGTTCGTGATGATGACACGTCTACCCCCTGCATTCTTGCAAGTACATAACCAAAGAAAAAACCAGAAGCATGAAGAAGAGAAGAGGCTAAAATCACTTGTCCACCAGATATAAGGATGGCTGAAGAGCTTTGAGCAATAGCATTCCCACATAAAATTGCCACAGCTGCTACAGCCATGGGTGGCATCAATGGAGAGACAACTTTAACAAGAGGTTGGAAATACTGATTTAGAAATGCACCAGCCAACACAGGAAAAAGTACAACCTGTTGAGAGAGAGAGAGAGAGAGAGAGAGAGAGGGGAGTGACAATGAGAAAGGAGCATAGCAACAAATTAGAAATGGAGAAAACTTTAACTTGAGAAGGAAAGCTTACTTGCAATGTTGAAATCAATAAGCCCGATGCATCCACAGTTACATATTTACCAGCAAGTTTGGAGGTCAGAAAAGGAGTCATGACCTGCAATGTTAATTTGTCAGCCAATGTGAGAAAAGTTTTCAAAAAGTGTTGGTCAATCATATTATAACCTTCAATAATATATTATAACCTTTCAAAAAGTTTTCAGCCAATGTGTTAATAATATATTATAACCTTTAGTGGAAATATTTATTACGCAAATTACCTGAAACTGTTCTAATCGAAAAACAAAAACTAACACCACCTATATGATACTGTGTCTAAGTTCTATCATTACTTTAAACTATTATTACAATACCAGAGAGCCAAAAGGCTGTGATACAGAAACTTTTACACTGCACAAGTTCAAACCCGAGCAGTCAATTTATTATCAATCTGAGACCTGATGCCATGTTTCATGCAAAATTCTATTCTTCAGAATAATTTTGTCTTAAAATGACTTATTCTAACCAACCGGTTCAGGTTAGAGAGATAGAGTTCATCAAAACTATCATATTGGACTTCAGAAATCCACATAGTGCCACTTGCAGTCGATTGTTCCATTATCTTTTGTCATCAAATAAGAAAATTCACAAATTCTTCATCAATTTCTCTTGGTGTTCTCATTCACCACAGTGAAGTATATATTACAAAATATCGCTGAGAATCCTTACACTACTAAAAATCTTTACTAAATTAACCAATAATATTGTTGAAAGATATGCATAGATATGCGTTATACTCTCAAAATATTTTTAAAAGTGTCTGAATAATATCATAATACTCCCTCTACTTGGAGATCTAGAAGTTGCATAGCAGAAACACAAATTTTTCTTTCTCTAATGTTTTTGTAAACATGTCTATCAATTGAACACTACTAGAAACATATGACAAACAATTATCCCATTAGTCATCACATTTTTAACAAAATGATAGTCAGCCCTTATATGCTTAGTTCTTTCATGAAAAATTAGATTTTGAACGGTGTACATTGGCAAATGACTATCCTTGTACAACTTATACCCTTCGGATGTGGCATACCCATGTTCTCTAAAAGGTGTTTAAGTCACTTGATCTCATACCATTGTTGCCATTAATCTATACTTAGTCTCAACATATGATCTAAACATTGTTCGTTGCATCTTGGTCTTCCACAACACAAGAAAACCACCAAGTAACACAAACCATTTTGTCAAGGAACGCCACATAAGTATACACCTAGCCAAATTTGAATCACACCACCCTTCTGGACTTAGGTCACTATCAATACGAAGTATAGTCCGCTTCTTCGAATATCTCAAAACCTAAAGAGCTGCCTCCCAATGATCCCCACAAAATTAAATGGGATGAAATATGAACCAAATAAACAATATCAAGTATACTGACATATAAGTAAATCAAAACTCCATTCAAACCACCTATAAGGTATTGGATTCGCAAGGAACTCACCCTTACTAAGGGCCAATTTCATAGGAAATGTTTTAGGCTTTGCTCCTAATAAACCTGTTTCCGAAAATATCTTGATCGAGTATTTTCTTTCGTAAAGAAATATTCCTTCTAAATTACGAGCTACCTCTAGTCCTAAGAAATATTTCAAAACTTTCAAATCCTTCATATGAAAGCAACTACCAAGGTAATCTCTAAAAGTTGTCAATACAATTTTATCATTCCTTACTAATCATGTCATCAACATAAACTAACATGTTGATATGAGTTCTTCCCTTGCACAACCTAAATAAGGAATAATCTAAATAGGATTACAGAAATCCATAACTCTTCAATTTGTTGATAGCATTGCAAACAAACATTAGGGAGATTATTTCACACCATGAAATGAATTTTTCAACCTCTAAACCGTATTAGGCTTTGTAATTTTGAAACCTAAACTTCTTCACTTAAGTCACCATTAAGAAAAACATGCATATCCACTTGATTTACCTCCCAATTCTCAACAATAAAAATTGCAAATAAAACACGAACTATCACCATTTTTTCCACTGAAGCAAATGTCTCGTTGTAGTCAATTCCTTCAACCTAATGATTTTTCATAGACCAGAAGCCTTGTTTCAATCCATGTGTGTTGTCATCAGACTTATACCTAATTTTATATATTCACAAGCTCCCTAGTGTTTTCTTTATGGGTGGAAGTTCCATTACCCAAGTCCCGCTGTCTTCAAGGACTCATATTTTCTTACCATTCAACTCTCATCATACCAGGTCTTTCCTCACTTCTTTAAAATGCTTTGACTCATTTCCCGCTATCACTCCTACAAGAAAAATCTTGTCTTACAGAAAAAACGTTCACAATTCACAAAATTTGTTATAGGATAAGACCAACTTGAGGAAGATGAAGGAGCTGACGACTTCTCATATGAACTTATTTTCCTTACTATACGAGTAACAAAATCACGATACATGTTGAAGGAGTTTTGGCTCGTTTTCCTCATCCTAGCTCATTGTTACAGACCCACACCTAAAAGGCAAGCAGAAAGTGGAAAGAAATGAAGTAAACATTGATATGTATTATTTTGTTAACGAAAGCAGAATACAAAAGGATACAAATAGTATTCCCATTCTCCCTCCATGATTGATTTTTCTCTCACCAAAATATTTCTTCTCTCTCCTCGAACTACTCTACTGTTGTATGAGTTCCATCGCAACACCATACCCCTTTCAAGGGTAGACACCCCTCAACATACATATCACACTCATCAAAACCCTCATCCTCACTCCATGCTCATTCTCATTGTTCGCCAACATAGAGTCACCACATATTTGTGTTTAATTTGTTGCAAAAGAAAATTATTTCTCAAAGAACTTGACTTGACATCATCTCAAATATTTTCTCCAAAAGATGTCAAAACTATTTGTTAGATATTGTTTGATATTATTCAGATATTGTTAGATATTGATAACCACAATATCAAACAATATCTTCTATTTAATCTTTTTATTTTCAGTTACTCTTTTTATTTGTACCTCTCTCTATTATAAATAGATTACCCTATGTGTGGTT
>Ga0099823_1007251_pt1 | contig 11248 bp, 3 predicted proteins | sample CowpearedBW_FD_76831 | JGI IMG/M metagenome (GOLD analysis project Ga0099823, IMG submission 76831) | Root nodule microbial communities of legume samples collected from California, USA - Cow pea red BW | ecosystem: Host-associated > Plants > Roots > Nodule | place: USA: California | collected... | reverse complement strand
TCAACCAATTTTATAAAATAAAATACTTATGAAATACTAATATTTTACAATATATATATAAATAAAAGATGGAAAAAAACAATTACAACAACAAATAAATCTACTCATAAATTGTTACCCACCTTTTAATACATAGATATATGGAACAAGAACCTTAGGTACATTTAATAGAAACAATTGTGTTGACGGTTACATTTAGTTAAAAGTGATAAGTTTGGATTAAAATATACTGATATTATGAATTGCAATAAACATTTATATATAAATCTACGACTGTAAATAAAATGTCTATGAAAGAATGCGAAAAGTGATATTATGTTTTTGAAGAATTACCGAAAATAAAAGGAGAGCATAAGTTTGATGTGAGTGGTGTACGGGGATAATGTTGACAGGTGAGTGAGTTCGCTAAACAACGAGAGTTGACTAACTGACACCGTCCTTTATGTGTGCATTTCTCAATGGTACGTAAATCACCCTCCACTAACGGCGTCAAATCCCTACTGCACTACTTTATTCAGTTTCTTCGATACTTGTGAAAGTAAAACACATTTTCAGACATTCAATATGCTTTTTAGTCTTCGTTTTTAATGAATTAAAACAAAAATCCACATTATGTTTTTGTCTTTTATCTCTTCAATTTAAACTGCTGTAAAAACTTACATTCCACGTTAAATTTAAAATTCACAAGAATATTATATTGTTAAACATTTATATGTAACGATTTATATTTAATGTACATAAATACATATTAGTTTCAGACAATGCATGTATATTATTTACAGAAATATCTGTTCATTTATACTAAATTCTTATTTATTTATTCTTCTGTTGCGATGCTTTTTTTTATTTAGATAGAAGAGGAAATAAAAAAAATAAGAAAAAATATCACAAAATATTATTTTTAATAAGCAAATTAGCTTAACAACTCGTATACTTCATGTTGCTAAAGTTTAGAGTAAGCAAGTATTTGGTATTATTGTAACTTTGAAATATGTTTTAAAAACTGTATATATAATGAATTTCATGAAATAAACCTATTTAATGTATAGCTTATATATCACAATTATTATACATGTATTTATTCATAGAGAATGTGTACTTATTTGTGTCAATTTCTTATTTAATCAAGTATTTGATAAGTTTATCTGAAACAATACGCGAGTCTTTATCTGTGTCAATCTTCAAGCTGGTATAAATTAATAAAATTATTCACAAACTATATTGATCTCTGAAGACTAGGTTGATGCTTGTGGATAATATTTTAGATAATGTGTTTATTTATCACATTATTTTAAAATTTGAGAGGAGAAAGGGAAATTTTGAAAATGTGAAGAGTAAAATAATTTTTGGCCTTTCCATAAGAATGTCGTTCTCTGCCAATAATGGAGACCAAGCAATCCGATTCACTGGCTATGCTCATTGATGCAGTGCAATGGATATTACAACTGTTTTGGTTTGGTTCAGCAAAATAATTCACCTGTGTCTTTGAGAGTTTTCCATTTTAAGAAAATTCCACTTCATATGATTCTATTTGTTTCTCCATTTCAGAGAACCAAATAATAGAATAAAGTTTTCATCATGAACAATGGATAAATTCAGGTAACACAAAAAAGGAACCAAGACATTCAATGTATTTGTTACCTTGGTAAGCCCTTCATTTTCTCCTTCTGCAAACTCTAAGTTGAATGGTTACTAAGAAAAAAGAAAGAGAGAATTAAACTAGTTGTAGTTTTTTGAGCTATATATATCTTTTCATTTTAACTGATTTTTAAATATGACGTGCTTATGGGTTAAATTAGATTATTAGATATTATTTTACGGATTCAGTTAAAAAAGGTTAATTAATTCATGTGTTTATAAATTTGAAACTGAATTCAAGTAACTTAAAAATGCTATTATGTTGAATAAAAAGAAAGAAAGAAAAGGAAAGAAAAGTAATGCACCTTAGGTGAGCCAACTCCATTGGGTGTTTTGATCTGTGACTAATAGCAAACCTTTGTCAGGAATCTTTGGTTTCATTTGAAATAATGGTGCATGAAATATAGTTGTGAATAATAGTCCCACCATTGCCACTAGTAGATATTGATAAATCAATTACCAATAATTTTCAACTGTTGGAATGATACAAATAACAATATAATAGCCAACTCATTAAGCTATAACTAATTAGCTACACCTACACCATTTAGATCAGACATCATGGTGCAGAACTGTACAAGGTAAAATATGAGTGATGATAAGGGAGAAGGAGAAAGGGTTTAAATTATAACAAATTCTAAAAAACCTTTATGATGATAATGATGATGTTGATGAGAACTTTACAGGGAAATCTGAGTGTGAACTTTACACAGTGAGGTGAAACCTGCCCCTTAGACCTACCTTTTTACGAGAGAACATACATAAGCAAACCAACTCTGCATTTCCTTATTCGTGAAATCTCAACACTGTCTCGGTTTTATTTAATCTTGTCCAAACTATTTTTACCACACACCATTTTCATCAAATACTTTTTTTTTAGTACCAAGTAATTAATGAGTGGATTTATTTTGAATTTATAATTAATGATAAAGAATTTGATAAATAAATATGGTAAGCAGTGTGGCATGAAGCGGTTCCAAATAAATGCTTACGACCTTGAGGTGAGTAACAGTCAATTACAGTTTGTTTTGGCACCTAATTCTGATCACAGTACTTGCTTGGAACAGAGTTTGATCTTATCTATGAAATGAGTCATAAACCAAGTGTGAGAGTAGTTATACGTCATTAAGACATGCCCCAATTTGCTAATCTCAACAATAACTTCTCTAAAGTAACTTTGTGCCATTAGTGGTTAGAACCAGACCAGTCCACAATTATCCTTATCAATAACGCATTAACTTGGGTGTAGAAAAACAGTGTGGTGTGGATATCATTTTTAAATTATAATTCTTTTATTGTTTCATCACATAAATATAAAAAAAGCTACGGAAATAAAGAAGTGTTGTGTTAATATTAATAACGTTGGTGGTGGGTGAGTTAGTAGTATTTTTAGGTTGGGCATTTTCTTGGGATTGATGAGAAAATTAAAAAAAGAAAAAACAAATATGTACCCAGCAGCGAATGGCCGTTATGGTATGGTATTGAATTGAATGACTAGAACCCAAACTAATAATGCATTGTTATGGTAATTAATGGATTGCAGAGGTGAAATGACGAATTGGCCCTTCTGCAGAGAAGGAGTGGTCTATGTCCTGAACATCACAATTTCCCACACCATTAATATCAATGGCCAACGAAATGGAGCCCACTACGGACGAACCAGATGATATGTATCAAAGTTGGCTCAGCAACTTAATGCCCAATCAGACTCACTGATTCCTGCACATTTCAACCAACCAATAATTTTTGTGTTAGTATTATAAGAAAGTAAAAAATAAAAAAGGTTGGTTTGAATTGAAGAATGAATAATTGGGGGGTTTTGGTTTGTGGGAAAAGGGTAAAGTGACGAAGATTAAGGCGAAAGGGATGAAGGGGAGTAACCATGAATGAAGCTGTGTGCGTGCAAAGGGAGAGAGATGGAGACGCTTCTGGACCTCACACTGTTGCATGGGTCGGTGACCATAACGTGGGAATGAGACAGTGATGCACGATTCCAAGGAGGGAACTGATGCACGATTCCAAGGAGGGAACCCGTTGACTTGTTACTGTAGTTAGAAACCTCCACTTGCCAGTTCCACATGTTAATCCCAACACCACCCCACTTTCACTTTACCCGGATAATAATATTCCCAACTATACCCAAAACCTTTTGTCTTTCTACCATTTTCACATTTTTATTGTACACTATTGTGGACACAACCACAGATAGGGTGTTCAATTTAGAAGCAACACACAACCCTTTTTCTATTCACCTCGTCTTTTTTAGACTCTCCAAACAGAAAAATAGAAAATTCACCTAGGTCACGACATGGATAAATACGTGGTGGTGAATGGAAATACAAAGAAGGAAAACAGGAACATGAAAACCCTCTCTCAATCTAATCCATTTCTTCTTCCTCTTTCTTCTTTTCTTATCCTCCTTTTCCCTTTCTAATCATCTTTCATGTGCAAAGCCGTCTGTCCTCTATAACTACAATCCAATTCATCATCACCCCAATTCCTAAAGTCGCTTTGAGAAGAGTGTGAGAATGGTTACTGGGTGGAGAAGAGCCTTCTGCACATCCATCCCCAAAGATACAGAACCCAAAGTCTTGACCGAGAGAAAACAACATTGCCACAACAATAACAACGACTCCAATCACAGTCCCAAAATCACTTCCAAGTTTGGATTTTTCTCAAACCCATCAACTCCCCGCTGCGAATCTCAGCCTCCTCCCACCCCTACCCTCCGGTGTCGAACCACCTCTTCAGTCCCTAACAGCCCAAAAATTCAATGCAAAACTCCAAGGTTGTTCCATAACTCAAACCCCTCCTCCCCCAAGTCACCATCCAGCTTCTCACTTTTCAAAGCCACTCTACGCCTATCCAAAGTAAGCAACAACAACAGTAATATGCCAAGATTGGTTTCTTCTTTTTAGCTTTTTCGTCTAGAACGCGATTCCTTGATTCTTAAGTAGTTTCATAAACCCAACGAATCATGTTATCCTTTTTAATCACCGCCTGACGGTTGAATTTGAATGGTTTGTCTTTTGCAGAGTCGATGTGGAATCTGTACGCAGAGTGTGAGGAGTGGGCAAGGAACCGCAATTTTCACGGCGGAATGCTCTCACACGTTCCACTTCCCTTGCATAGTGAAGAAGCACCCGATCCTAACCTGCCCCGTGTGCAACACTAGCTGGAAGGAACTTCCGGTGCTCTCCATCCACCACAACGACGATAACAACAAGAAAACCTTCAAAGTTTACAACGATGACGAACCTCTCATGTCTCCTACTTCACTCTCTCGTTTCAACCCCATTCCCGAGTCTGATAACGAGGAGGAAGAAGACAACAACAAAACAGAATTTCAAGGCTTCAACGTTGCTCCGCTTCCCAATTTATCTTCCTCGCCGGTAATCAGGAGGAACCTCGAGCTGTCGTTGCTGCCAGAGGCAGCCATTGTCGCAGCCAACCGAAACTACGAGACCTACGTTGTGGTTTTGAAGCTGAAGCCACCTCACGCTCCGAAACCGCCTCGTCGAGCTCCAATTGATCTGGTAGCCGTGCTCGACGTAGGCGGCGCCATGTCAGGCAACAAACTCCGCCTAATGAAAAACTCCATGCGACAAGTAATCTCATCGCTCCGCCCAACGGATCGTCTCTCGATCGTTGCATTCTCCGCCGGATCGAAGCGGTTGCTTCCGCTGCGGCGAATGACCGGCGGCGGCCAGAGATCGGCGCGTCGGATTGTCGACGCACTTGCCGCGATCGACCAGTCCCGAGAAGGAACTCCGGTGAAGAACGACGCCGTCAAAAAGGCCGCGAAGGTGCTCGAGGACCGCCGCGAGAAGAACGGTGTCGCGAGCATCATAGTCCTATCCGATATCCCCGAATCACGTGCCGGAAACAGTATTCACAAACCCTCGCTGGTGTCCACCACTCGCCTCTCGCACCTCGAAGTCCCAGTCCACGCGGTACGCCTGGGGGATTCTCCTCACGCGCTCTCCGACGACGCTCTCGCGAAATTCGTGGGTGGTTTATTGAGCGTGGTTGCTCAGGACGTTAGGATTCAGTTAGAGGTGGTGTCGCGATCGCGAGCAGTGGAGATCGCTGGCGTGTACTCATTAGCGGGTCGACCCGTTTCGCTTGGTTCCGGTTGGATCCGAATTGGGGATCTCTACGCAGAGGAGGAGAGAGAATTGTTGGTGGAACTGAAGGTGCCTGCCGCCTCCGCTGGGTCCCACCACGTTCTAACCGTACGATCCTCTTATCGGGACCCCCTTACTCGAGAGTCTTTGAATCCCGTTGAGCAGGCAATGCTCGTTCCTCGTCCCCACACCGTACGATCCTCCTGCCCCAAGATCGAACGCTTACGAAACCTCCACGTCACCGCCAGAGCCGTAGCCGAGTCTACACGGCTCGCCGAACACAACGATCTCTCTGGGGCTCATCATCTGCTCTCCTCGGCTCGAGCCCTTCTAATTCAATCCAGTAAGCCGGAAGAGGAGTTCCTGCGCTGGCTCGAAGCGGAGCAAGCCGAGCTTCAGCGGCGCAGACAGAGGCCAATGCGTATTAACAGTCGCGCCGAAGAAAAAGTAGAGCCGCTTACGCCGACTTCGGCTTGGCGAGCCGCTGAGCGGCTGGCTAAAGTTGCTATTATGAGGAAGTCTATGAACAGAGTTAGCGACTTGCATGGATTTGAGAATGCGAGATTTTAGTTGTAATTTTGATTTGAATTTTTTAAATATAATATTGTGCATAGATAAAAAAAAATATATTAATAGAGAATTGTTTCGCAAAAATTGAAATGATCCTGACCCAGGCAATGATAATAGGGACAAGGGGGTTCAGACGCGTAGAGGCTTTCTGGGTAAGAAAGGATGCGATAGCGATGGCAAAGTGAACCCACTTGAGTTCATTCACCACTGTGCCTGTTTCTTCTCTTCTGTCCTCTCTTACTTCTTCTTCCCCTTTTCATTTTCGATAACCCCAAATCTCATCTCTGCAATTAATCACCTCCATCCAAACAGTATCCACAGAATAATCATTTTTAAAATAGTTCCTTATTTGTTCTCAAAAGACCAATTAATAATACACACAGTTGGTGGGTCTAATCAAACCCAATACGTTAAAATTAATAGTACACTTTGTTTGGTTGCATGAGCTGTTAGGGTGTATTAATAAGGCTATAGAAGCAGAAGGTTGGGGCCCTGTACTCGTTACTGCTTAGATGTCCACACAATGGATAATGCCATGCAAGTGCTTCCCCATTACTTAACTTGTCATTATTTGGCATCAATCTTTTCGGGTATGTTTGCTTTCAAAATTCTATCCAAACCCAATGCATGTGCCATCTTCTTCGCTAATCTCACACTCTATGGAATCTTCACTACTTTTCCCAAAATTCTTTCTACAAAAAATATCTAATTTATCAAGTAAGCAACTTTTGATAAAATATGAGTAATGATACTGTAATTTTACACTAACTCTGAATATATATGTTATCAACATTTCAGAAAAGAAATCATATTTGGTTTAAAATAAACAAATATATTCTGAGATGTGAAATGATGTAATTGAAATAATGTGTGAAACATCTTGCGGATGAATGAAAAACCTTGTCTGGATTTACCGTGGTGCTCTCATATGCAGAGCACTAGCTGGTGGGGTTTTGCTTCCATGGTGCCAAACAAGTTCTTCCATATGCAAAGTTATGTTTTGCAAGCAGGATCATGACGGTGCCATACCAAACAAGCACTTCCAAGATGAAAAGTTATGGTGCACGACTATGATCATGACGTGTGGGAGAGAGTAACCCCTCCTTTTGGTAAATCACAAGACCCTATTATTTTTCCAATCCTTGAAAAAGGAAATACATGAACACACTTGCTTCAGGAATAATAACAAACTCAAATCTTTGAATACTTTCCGATTTGTATGTATTCTCTCTTTTCTCCTCAGCCTTTTATTTTATACACAAAGTGTGGATTTCTCAGTTTGCTTACATGTAGCATATAACTTTAGAATGAAAATGATTTGGCTTGTTGTGAGTAGTGGCACGTGTGAGAACTTTATCTTTTTTGAAGAATAGAAACAGACAAATCATAAGATGGTGCGTCAAATCATGAATGCTATTCTGTCAGCAACGAATTTATGTTGGTGACTTGATATGCGATTTTCGGGATCCTAGATCTCTGTGCTTGCAAACCCCATCCCAAACTAGCTTAGCCACACCCAAAAAAAGTAAGCTTATTATATTTTTTCCAAACAAAAACAACTATGCATGTTAATTTCGTTAATAACTCCTTCACCATTTTTTGGTTCTAACCACCTCATCTAGTCAAAAACATTATAAGATAAATCAAAATACCTGAAGCAAACCATATATACTTCAATGGGGTGGCTGCATGGACTCAATAATTGGACCTACGAATTATTAACATGATAGCTATCATTTCCCCTTTAACCCTAAGCTTTTGTGCATGTTTTAACTGAGAGTATCTTCATTAAGTGAGAGCAAGGTAAAAACTTTGCATCGATCCTTATCTTAAACGAATATCTTTATCCTCTGTTATATAGTTTTTTTAATAACTCATCATATAAATAACTGAATTTTGTAGTTGATGGTGATTGCCACTCTTGGGTGCAACAAAGTTGGACTGTGCTACGTGTTGTAAAAGGTGTAGAGAAAGAGGTTTTGGCCTTTAGGCAAGACATGAAGCCTAAATGTGTGTGAAAGAGAGAAAAGAGAATGAGAAAATTGATGATGATGAAGACGAAATTTAGGTTGGGAGAGGTCCCCTTCGATGCACTTGCTCAAAATTCTAGTCTTTTGGTTGGACCAGTGGTCGTTTCCTCTCACTTTTGGAGGATACTGAGGAACTCCTTAATTTGCGCACACTTTTAGAACCCTTTTTAAGTGGTGCTCATGAGTGCTTCCCGTTACTTCTTACTTTAATCTTTGCTTCTTAAATTTTCTATTATGTAAATCCCAAAACGGGCACATTCTTAGCTTCTGCATCTAACCATACATGTTTCACCACAAGGACACTATACAATGAACAAGTAACGTTGTGGGGATAATAAGTTTTTTTCTTCCTCACCAATGATCGAACTTGCATGGTTTTACTTTTGGAAGCCAAATCCTGTTCACTCTGTGAGATCCAAAACAACGTGAAGTTGGCCTGGATTTGCTTCTACCAAATGCTGTCAATTTTTCAAGAGGAAACTTTACATGCAAGTAGTTCAGTATTTTCATGGTGTCTTCAAATGTATGCTACTTTTTTTTTTCAAGTTTAGTTCTTCTATGTTTTAATCTTTCCTCTTATGATTGTTTGTTACATGCACTTTTCTTTTGGCACTGTTTTCCTCTCTTTTTTCTATCATAGATATGAAAAAAGACAAATTTGCTAAAAAGTATGAAAGGGATTGGGAAAAACCGACAAACAGTACTAATAGCAATGCCCGAACGTGATTGGTCAAGCTTCATTTTTCTCTTAGCTTTTTTGTTTTACTATTTACTCACTAACAAGTTGATTTTGCTAACAACAAAGGTGAGTTTGTTGCGAAGAATTTGGATCGATTCTCACATAACCCATCTTTTAAAAAGGGCAAGAAATATTGAGTATGATTAAGTCTACAATCGAGAGTCAACAATCATAATTACAAGGGTAAGAAAAAAGGGTTTTTTTTCTCTATAATTTATAGTGAAACTCTTTGGTAATTTGATATGAATTGCCAATCCCCCAAAAAAGTTATGATTTTTGGTTGACACAAAGTATCGAAATCACGTACACCACAGTGCAAGATTCGGCCTATGAGCCATTGGCCATTTCTTCCTCCTGTATCACCTTAATATTTATCTGCACCTCCATAAAACTTTGTATTTTGGAATAAAAAATTGTATTTTGAATTATATAATTTAAAATATAAAATAAAAAATACATTTTGGATAATAAATTTTAAAGTAAAAAATGTATATTCTATAGTAAAAAATCTAAAATATAAAAATTAATTAGAATGCAGAAAGAAATACACGTGCAGGAAGAAGTTTTCTGAGTAAGTCTTTCTTCCTGTACCTCCAAAATTTCTTCTACACTTCCAAAAAAGGTTTAAATCACAAACATATCCTTTAACTATTTAAGTGTAGTCATGCACATCATACTCCAAAATTACTTTTGGTTGTCGACTTATAGTGAAGAATATTTTCAGAAGTCAAAATATTTAACAGGAAATCAACTTTCGGAAGTCAAAATATATTACCAAAACTCGACTTTCGGAAGTCAAAATATACCGGAAATCGACTTCTAGTGAAGAATACTTCTGGTTATATATTTTGACTTCCGGAAATCGAGATCCGAAAATAATTTTGGGGGTGTGATGTGCATGGCTTCACTTAAAAGATCAAAGGGTGTTTTTGTGATTTAAACTTTTTTTGGAGGTGTAGAATAAATTTTGAAACTACACGAAGAGAGACCCAAAAAAAATCAGTTCTTACCTTATGGTAAAGGTCATTTCTTTCTGCAATTCTTTAATTTAAACATACAGCCCCATAAATTTATGTATGTTGGAATGTACATTATAAAATACGATCTTTTGTATTTTGAATGGTGTATTCCAGAATATAAAATAAAAAATGCATTCAAAATTTCATAAAATGGAATAGAAATGTTTTAAATCCTACAATTTAGAATACAAATTTTGTATTTTGGTTATACTTTCTAGAATAAAGAAAATTATATTTCTTCACGTTGTATATTCTTTTATAATATAAAAAAAATCTAAATTATATATTTCAGAATACAAAATTTATATTTTAAACATAAATCAAAATACAAAAATTTATGAGGACGCGGGAAGAAGTGTAGGATGGTGCTTGAAGAAACTTCTTAGTGTAGATATTTGTTTGGGCTAATCTCAATTCGCAAGAACTTGGAGCTTGGTCCTTTTTATTCTCAACTCTTCCATGTGCGTTTTTTCATATGGTACTTCTTTCTGCACCTTTCTGTTTTTCTTCTTGCACCCCCAACAAAATTTTAATTCCCAAACTACCTTTCATAAAAAATGTAGTAAAATGTTTAGGATTCATACAAAAGGGTGGTGACCACTTCTATCAGCCTTTAAGATTCGGAGAAAAAGAAAAAATAAATGAGTGGGTGGATGGGAAAGGAAAATAGGTGACTTTATCTGTAGAGAAAAGAACGATGAATAAAAATTAACTTCATAAACTTTGCATGACACATGTTAATGTATTTTTAGCTTTTAGTAATATCATTTCTAAATATTGTTATAAATTATCCAAATTTTAGTGTCGCTTTTGCTAAAATCAAATAACCAACTGAAAAGTATTTTAAAATATGTCAATTTTGTCAAATTTTCAAAATTGATCACGAAGATTTCGTGACTAATACTTCACCGATATATGTTGACAAAAAAAATAGTAGTTTCTGACCTTAGGTTTTTATTTGTTTCTTCTTTTCAAAGATCTTTTTAAAAAGTAAAAAAGAACATATTTAGTAAAATTAATTTTCGAAACTATTTAAAACAATATCTATAATCTAGAAATAAAAATTCCGTATTGTTCTTTATTACTCGTTCAATCCTTCTACTTAAAAAAAAAAAAATTCCACAC
>Ga0099823_1007244_pt1 | contig 11251 bp, 11 predicted proteins | sample CowpearedBW_FD_76831 | JGI IMG/M metagenome (GOLD analysis project Ga0099823, IMG submission 76831) | Root nodule microbial communities of legume samples collected from California, USA - Cow pea red BW | ecosystem: Host-associated > Plants > Roots > Nodule | place: USA: California | collected... | reverse complement strand
GTTTCTTAGTGTGAAATGAAAGGATATGGTGAGTTCTTGGATGCGTCGCCTTTCGTTGCCCATAACACTCGTTTAATCTTCACATGCCTTTATTTACCTCTAGAAAAACTACTTCAGCTCCTAAATTTCCCACTAAGTAATAAACAGAAAACAATTGAAGCTCACGGAAGCAAGAAGATTCAAATACAGTGAAAGCAATTTCTTATATTATTATTTGTTTCTTACGCTCAAAATAAAAAACAGTGAAAACAGCGTTGCTTGCTCCGATCTCCCCTAAAAACTGATTGCTCAAGTCATTCTCCTTATGGGATCTTAACAAGCTGACTCCAAAAAGAATTATATCACCGGCTGCAATTACATATTTGTCCTTTATTTAACCTTAGTTCTTTGTTTCACCTTTAATTTAATTAACTAATTATTTTGTCCGTTAGTTCCTTAAAATCAGCTATAGGAATTTAATTACATTATTCACTCTTTCATCTTAAACCATTGCAAAATGTTAAATGTAAAGATGTTTTCATCTTGTGCAATTGCAATTAATTAATCAAATAATTTTTATTTGTGTATTAATAATTAATTTGTATATTTTAGAAAAATAATGAATATTTTTAGTTATTGCACACACCTTAGCTGTATTAAATAATTTCTTACTTTATTTTAGCTATTTATTATAATTAATTTTCCAGTTTTATTTTATGCTTTAATGAACAAAACCTAATTTAGTCTAAGTTACAAGTTTTATTCAAAGTTTATCATTTAATGTTTAACCATATCTTAAGAAAATAAAAAACTTAAATCTTATTTTTAAAATATAGGACAACACAACTATAATTATTAACTTTAAATTAAAAATGTATATTAAATATATGGAAAACTCATTTAATATAAACATAAAGAAATTCATCACCAACCTCAGGAGTTCACTAAAGATAAGTGGAAATCATGAAACTTCCGTGGAAAAAAATTAAAATCATATTACGTAGAAACTTTTATTTTAAAAAATAAATTTATCTTACTTTATCATAATTTCTATTTAAAACAAAAATTAAAGAAAACAAAAATCATCATAAAAAAAGAAGCAAAAATCATGATTTCAGTGACGACTGCGATGTGAACATTAGGCCAACCCACGTTCCTCTTCTAAAAAAGCAGCTCATGCCTCGTCTCAGCAAGACCAATTTGAGTCCAAATAAATATTAGATAAAGTCGAGTCCAAGCTAAATTCGTCTGAGCATAGTCTAAGTAAAATTGAGTCAACCCATTAAGACAAGGTCGGGCTTAGTCTCATGTCAAGCTCAAGCTCTAAGTTTAACCTAAGTTAAATCAAGTCAGTTTCGGTCGAAACCTAAATCAAATTGAGTCAAACCAATCCAAGTAAATTCCAGTCGGACATTGTGTTTGGATTGATATTTCCTTTTAAAACGTTTCTCTAGAAATTATTTGATGTCGGTCCCCACAAAAAATAAAACGGAAAACAGACAAATATGTAATGTGAATATAAACAAGATTCTTATTTTAAAGAATAGCCGTTGAAAGGAAGTGAATAAAGTAAGGTAATTGTTTTATTTTGTTTTTTGAGCAGGTACCGATGTCTTTATTACACGGATCGGAATTGCTACAACTCAAGTTTTAAATATAAAGGAGACAGTTAACGAAAAAAAAAGAGCCGAAAGCAAAGTATCTCCTGCAAAATTTTCCACTATAAAAGTCCCTTGGAAGCTTCCAACTCCTATACACTATGGAGATTGACATGTGAGACTCAGGTTCGCAGATGAAAGCTTCGTTGATTTACATTGAATCCTAAAAAGAAAAAACAGAAAGATGGGTGTGATGTCGCAACTTATTACCCAGCAAGGCACATGTACAAGATTTCGAGGCCAGTGTCCTGCCTCACTAAAGATTAACTAGCGCTCCACTTATTCCACTTCAATTCAAATATGCTTCTTTGGTGTTTCAGTGCCGGTTAAACAACCAGACATGGGTTGGCTAGTTTCACAAGGGATTTACTGCTGCCATTGTGCACTTGTAGCATTCGTCCCAGAAGCTTTTCATCAAGGATCAACTGCCTCTGGTTCACCTTCATCTGCAAGGGCTGATTCAACTTCATCTGGAAGGGCTGGTTCAACATCATCTGCAATGGCATAAACCGCTGCTGTTCTAGAAGGTGCATAGACAAGAAAGGATCGAGGTCGGTCATCATACCATCCTTCCTGTAAAATCACAGAACAAAATTTTTCGGGATATCAAAACTCTAAAATCAGGTCTGCAATACAAACTAGAGACTTCTGTGTCCATGCCTAAGCATGGTGCACACTCAGACACAAGTTTAGACAAGTCCCATACAGAAGTGAAGTACTCAGCAGAGTGGTTGAGCCGATTGAAGCCACCAAACAAGGCATCATCTGTATCCAAGACAATCTGGAAAAAGGAGAGCATAACCCATTATGAATCAAATTCTCTAACTCGGAAAAGAAAAAGAGAATATAAAATTAATGTTGATCATATTCGATGTATGATAGTATCCCTACACGCAGATTTCATACCTTATATTTCCCAGGGGTTGAGCAGCCAACTCTGTAATCTGAATAGCTGTTGTTCCAATGAAAATTGAAGACAAAGACGAGGTTGCCCCTTTCAAAGATTATAACTTTGTCACCTTCATTTTTCCGTGAAATATATTGGTGCTCAGCAGTCATGAACTGAAGCAAAAAGTTAAGTACAGTTAACGAACATAGGTAAAAAAACTATCTGTAAAAATGAAAGTTAGCTTGCATAACCATGTGTATAGAAACTGTCTTGGGAAAAAACAAATTAAAATATCTGTGCTTCCAAAAGTATATTATGGTTATTATGATTATGACGATGATCATGGTACTGCAAACTTATGCTTGTTATCTTTAATGATGAGCAATGGCCATAAAAGCATAGTTAGACAACCATCCAAATTAAGATTTCATTAGGATAATTCATTGAATAGGAAATAAGAGACAGATAAAGATACGAAGGCTTACACCAAACTTTTCTTCTAAAAGCTGCATGGCTCGATCAAATTCTTGCATTCCTCGATATCTTAAATAGTCCGCATCTCCCTGATTAAGCAATACAAGATAAATTTTGTAACTTTTGAACAAAACATTTATTTTGATGTTTTGCCTACAAAACTAAGATTCTAAAAGGCAATGATTCATCATAATTTTTATCGGATTTATCAGGAAACTAGTTTCATTTTCTGACTCCATATGTTTAACTGTTAACAACTTCATTTGATTTTCATAGGCATGCAATGTTCGAGATGTTCACATCATAAACAATTCATATGCTAGTTTCTCCATTACTCATGTATTTCAACGATTCAAATAATATTATCTTCAGTAACTGTCACTAAATCAGTTTGGCGATTTTCAGGAAGAAAGAAACATGGTCTATATTTCGATGAAGAGGGATCCATACTGTTCGATAACAGTTTGTAACAAGACGGAAACAATCAACATTAACAAAGAAGATGCGGAAAGAGAACAACTTTTCCATAACACCGCTTATACTCATGAAGACAATAAAAGCAAAACAAATAAAATAAAGACTAATCCAACAAGATGACAGGATGAGAAGACAAAAAGCTAATGAAAAATACGAATCATTCCATACTCCACTTAATCTAACTGCCCCCAACAAATAAAATGCTTGGAACTCAGAATATTTGAACGAAATTTGTCCTATAAAAAATACATTAAACCTAAAAGAAAGAATAGGGATGAAGAAAAAGTGCTCATCTAATATTCAAACATGTATAGAAAAACATTATTAAATATAGTGATATTAATGATATCTTAACAAACATGTATAGTTTATAATTCATCAGTAATAAGATGAACACATTTTGCATCAACGTATTGCTCATCTAACTGAAATCTTATAATAAATAAACACTAAATAGTGGGAATATAAATTAGTAATTGCACAGGTCCTGAATGAACCAAGAACTTACCAAGTCAAATCTTCGCCTGCATTTATCATAACTGTAGTTGTTCCCTGGAATTACTGAGCCATCAGGAAGTTGTTGTTCACCCCTTGGAAAATCAATCCACTCTGAACAGACCAATAATGAGTGAGCAAAACTTAATTTGGAAACTTCAAATCCAACTAGTCATGTAATATTGAATCTCTACAAAATAATGTTTTGGTAATCAAATATGCTTACCAGGATGGCCAAACTCATTCCCCATAAAATTCAAATACCCTTCACCACCAAGTCCCATGGTAATAAGCCTAATCATTTTGTGTAATGCTATACCACGATCTATACGAGGTGTAGATGGCCTGTCTAAAGCCATGAAGTCATACATATCCTGAAGAAGGCAACCGAATATTAGTAGTAAAATATAAACGTTCAATTGCAAACTGCATTCATACACTTTATACAGCAGAAACAAGTGTCCTTAAATGATTCAACAGAAGCAAAGTAATTCAAGAAACAGCCAGAGAGGTGGGCGATGTTATAGGTATTCTCTCTAAACTGATACTTAACACCAGAAGCTGATTGCAAATGCATACGAGAAATTTCCATAAGATTTATAGTAGTCAAGCAAGTTATTATTTATATTTTGTAAATAAGCACTTCAATTCAGCATGCAGTTTCAAATAGGTGAGAAACACAATATAGAAGAGACAAGCACCTTGTCCATCAACCAAAATGCAATTGTCTTGTCACCAACCAAGGCCTGATCATGACTCTCAGCATAAGATACACATTTTTCCAGCCATCTTCTGTTTGTTAGTGTGTGGACAATATCACCCATTTTCCAGTCCTCATCTTGCTTCCTACACATAAAGGACATCACTTAAATCAAACATGGATTTCTTTTCACACTACTATACAATGAAGCTCATCCAAATAGGTTTATAATACAATATGCTGTATCTGTGCTCAAAAGTAAAGGTTACTTGAGAATCTCAATCCACTTGTCTGCAATGGCCATTTGCAGGCGATAATCAAAACCAACCCCACCATCTTGTGTAGGAAGGCAGAATGTTGGCATTCCACTCACCTGGAAATGGAAAAAAAATTGAATTGTCAACTGCAGTTTCATTGAGTCATATAGAGGGTTCAAGTTCAATCACCATACTGTCTTTCTTTTTCTTTACAACAGTTACACAACCATTCATACTTGATCAAGGAAAGTCAAATCAAGTTGAAGAGTTGACAACTACTCGACTCTTAAAACAGTTTGAATAAAAAGTTAAAGTTGTACATTTATTTAAAACTTTCAAGAGGATAACATACATCTTCACCAATGGTAACAGCCTCAGGGAAGAGTCCATGAATGAGATCATTAGCCAGCATCAGGTAAACCACAGCATCAACATCAGTTGCCATACCAAAGTACTCACTGTAATTTCCAGTGAATGCTACCTACAGCAAGATCAAAAATACAAAAGAAAAATTAAAATGATTGAGAATGAATATCTAAGTGAAACAGAATCCTCTGCTTCAAAGTCTAACCACGGGTAGAATATATTTCATTAGTTGTTAAAATGGTAAAAATCAACTTTGCTGAAATTGCTAACACCAAAGGAGACTTCTCAATTCCCAGTTCAATGTTTTTAGTGGGAGTAGATGATAGGTGAAGATCTTCATTGTTATCTAACTGTACAATCAAACCATTTCAGTTAAGCAGGTCATATTCATGCTCATGATACAGCATTTCCCGTGTATCCATGAAATGGTGTAAGTTACATGGCTTTTGCATTGTTTGCAGTCTAAAACCAGACCTGGCAAGACCACCAAGGATGCAAGGAACGGGCTTCCTAAGCAAACGAAAATAACCTGGAACTGTTTTTCCTAATTTCATAAGTTTGGCTAATTCCATTTTCAGAATATTTGACAGATTTGAATATCCAGAGAAAGAATAAGAAAACAAACAAGCTCAAGAAAGTAATAAATCTGTCCAATCCTATGCAACTTAATGATATTGACAGTTTCTCCATTTTCGAATTCAATTTGCATTCCAATAATCCTTGAACACTTGATCAAGAACAAATGAAGCAAAAGTAATCTTAAAATACCAAGAAACTTAAAGGCCAAACACAAAATCCAATTAGAGTGTACCTGCAACCCATGATGAGTGTACATCATTGATGTAACACCATCAAATCGAAACCCGTCAAACTTATATTCATCCAGCCACCATCTTGCATTTGAAAGTAGATACCTTAGTACCTAAAATAAGAATTAAAGTCAGTCACTTACTATTATCCATAAGGTATCGAAGAGTCATGATGGAAAATATTATCATAACTAAGCCAGTGAATTCTGTAGAGCCTGCACTTACTTCCCAGCTTCCATAATTGAAAAGGCGAGAATCCCACATCCAATGATAACCTCGTGACCCAGGATGGAAATAATGACCATCAGTTCCATCAAACATGTTTAGCCCATCCAATGTATTATTTGATGAATGGCTACATTCACAATATATTATTTTCACAATCAGATCCAAGGTTGTAGGAATAAAACGTTAAAAAATAGTATCATTGATGTAATAATATGTATGAGGGTAAGGTTAAAAGGAAAGAAATAGAGATATAGATAAAATAAGGGAAAAGAATAATATGTACGAGGAATACTCTTTACCTGTGTACAATATCCATCAGAACAAGCAGACCTAGTTCATGGGCTTTGTCTATCAGAGATTTAAGGTCCTCTGGTGTTCCAAATCGGCTGCTAGGTGCAAAGAAATTTGTGACATGGTACCTGCACCATGCACAATACTATTAGTACAATCAGACCATCAAAACTAAGAAAAACACTAACTTACTGAGAAACCAGAAATATAGCACACAAAACTGCCTGATGGCTGTTATTTTATGAATCTCATTGGGACAATCAGCAATTTGGGAGCAGGGGAAAAATGACAACAAAAGAGTTGCACAAAGCAGACATAATAAGAAAGAAAACCGAAAAGTTACCCAAAGCTGGCATAATAAGAATGTTCTTGGATGGCCATAATCTGGACAGCATTGTAGCCAAGCTTTTTAATGCGAGGTAGTACATCATCTCTAAAATTGGCATATGTGTTGATCTTTGGCTCCTGCACCACATGGTTCACAATATTGCTGATGGTAGAAAAAGAACTGAAACTCTAAATGGACACTTTACAGATTTATAGATAGTTGACTTTAAAATAAGACAATACATATAGGAAAAGGAAATAGATTACTAATTGATTTACATAAAAAAAAAAATGATCTTACCGGACTACTCATTCCAACATGTGACTCGTATATTCTAAGTGATTTTGGTCTCTTTGGCTGTGGACGTTTGAACACATATTTTTCCTGTAAATATTAAAAAGAAAAACTTAATGCAGAAGCGCATGGTAAAATAATTAAACATAACTGAAAGTATTGTTATCAACAAATATTTTTTATTTGATATACTAACTAAACTATATTCAATATTATCCTGCATTCTGCCACCTATTCTCTATCTCTATATTTTTGAATAATTAAGAAGAGAAATTACTTACATCATTCCTCCTAATGTAAGAAAACATTGCAATGACTTAAAAATACTACTACAAAATTGCCAACATGTAAGGGAAAAGAGATATCTAGATTTGTCATCTCTTTCTCTAAGTGTAAACTAACATTTCAGAAATCTAGAAGCTTACCTCTTCTGGGGGATCATAGTATATTCCGCTATATGGAATTTCACCAGGAGCCTGTACAGAAAACTTGATCCAAGCAGGAATCGAGTCCTTTACTCCAGATGGAGTATCCATGCGGATCTACAAATATGGTTGAGAATCAGTAAGTTTGAAAATTATAGAGGAGAACTTTTCAGACATCGTATGTCACTTGCTAGGGAGTTGTGATAACACCAAGAGGATTTTTCTTCATACTTGCAACAAATTTTATCTTCTTTCAGAGTGTAATTCTTCATAAAAAGAAAAACACTAATTGAAAAAAATGTTTAAGCACCAAATTTGAGGAACTAGGACATACATTTAAAAAAATACTCATTAGTTATGATATAAAAGTCCTGCCTATATGAATACTCAAACTAAAATATAAGTTATTTATTTGATAAAGAAATAAATATAAAGACTATCAACGAAGGTAATAACATATATGAAGACTATCTAGATCCATCAAATTGTTTAGGAAAAAAATTACCTTGACCCGAGAACCATGAGGAATTGGTGGTGAACCATCCACATTGTTTGGCAAAAAAATCTCCCAAACACCAAACTCATTCTGTAAAGTAAAAATTACAACATTTAAAGGTTGCTAATAACAAATACAATTGTCAATTAAGTTCAAATAACAGTATCTGCAACCAGGAGCTTGTAAGATTTGTAACAATCACATTCAGATCCTAAAATACATCTGTACAGGGATGGAAAATGACAAACTGGAGTCGAAGCAGAGGTAGGTCATGCAGGATTATGGAGGTATCATCTGAGCTTGGAACTCAGCATGGAACTCCGTATCAAACTAATAAAATACACTATTTAGAGCCTCTTTCTTTCCCTCATCCTTTAGATGTGTAGATATAAATAAAACTTAGAATCGGTTAAATATAATCAATGGAAGACCAGCGTATTTTGGACATAATAAAATTATAATCAAGGGTAGCTCTTATTTATGTACTATTTTCAAACTCTGTCTCTAATCAACAAGACTTGGTTTTATCCCCAGTACATGAAAAAGTGGATATTATAACCAAACCATAACCATTTTTGGTTTTATAAACCTGTTTTAATTTTTAGAAAACCAGTTATATATGACCAATTATAGCAAAAACCAGTATTGAAAATTACAAATTTTGTTTTAAAGCTGATTTGTGTTTAGTACATTCTTACAACCAGTTCTGGTTTTAAAGATTGTGCTGTTTTAACTAAAATTGATTTCAAATGTTGAAGTTGGATTTTCAAAAGCCAAAGCCAATTATTAATAGAAGATATTAACTGGTTTCAGTTATAGCCAGTTTTTAAAAAATTAAAACTGGTTTTACCAAACCAGTCATGGAAAACTGAATATGGTTTGGTTATAGTTATTTATTTTATAACTAGTTATGATGATGGACCCTATTTTCATCATGGGACTCATTCCATACCTTGTAATTGAATCCTAACATACTGATTATCCCAGCATCATCAATATGTTGGGTATTGACGACAACTCTATTTATTACTGTTAAGATTTAAACTGTCAAAAAGTTCAATATATTGAAAAGAGGCATATGAATGGTTTTATATCTCTAACATGCATCCCTCATGAAAGTCCTTGAGTCCATGGAATAAGAGCAAGAATGAAATTACAAATCAATTAGAAGAATGAGATGACAGGAATTAAATGAATGACCACTTGATTTTAGAGGGCTATTCATACCAATAGCAAAACCCAACTCTCCAAAACTGTTACAAACATATGACTTATTCTATACCTTTGACAATTAAGCATTGTACAAACATGAAGCAGAATAAAATAATTGCCATAGCATAACTATTATATTGAATATAACTAAAGCAATAATTATATCCATCAACAGTTACCAATACTCATTCAGCTTTTTAGTCTTACTATCATAAGAAATTAATAGATTTCTATATTTGTTTGAATAGCACAGCCACCTACCTAGTTTTTTATTCAAGGATATTTCCATTTTCTTCCTTTTTTAAGTAAATACTCAATTTGGTCGTCCAAGCATTAAAGTCGACATAAAAATGATCTCACTATTATGGTGCTTTGTGAATTCACATCTTGAATAAATTCGTATAAACCTAAGGCTACCTCATATAGTTCAACATGGTCCCCATAGAACAGCAGAGAAACAGATTTCTTTTGATAAGACAGGTCTAATTTAATTAGGTCGAGTCACAGAAAATGAAAAGGAAATGAACAAGGGGGAAAGAAGGTTAGATTTTAGGTCAAACGGAGGAAAGAATACGAAGTTGAAACCACAAGACGTTCAACTTCTTATTTACACATAAGGGCTTATTAATGAAATGAAAAAAAGTATATTGAAGTTCACATGTATGAACTTTGAAGACCAATGAAAGATAACATACCCGAGTCATTACGTCTGCATTTGAATTCCAATTGTTGAAGTCTCCAATTAATGCTGCTGACTGAAAAGCAATCAATAACATCCATAATGTTTTGGGGAGGAAATTAAAAAACCGTTATATATTGATTAATTGTCTTCAAGTATAGAGACACACTACACACACAACATCCAATTGTTAGCAGATGTCAGATGGCAATGACTGACAAAACCCACCATGCTGGCACTACCACTTGATAACATTGATCCAAAAAGGATTTTCTCCAAACTTAATAAGAAAATATAGAATGGTTTAGTATGGAAAGAGTCAGACTTAAATCATAAATTAATGGTAGATTATAAATTAGGTCTTCCGAATTTAACCAAATAACTGCATTTTCACCTTCAGGTAGCTAGTGCTTGACAATCAGTTACCACAAGTAGATTCCGTTCAAATTTAACCACATTATGAACGAGAAAGTCTCAAAGACCACAATTCAATCAAGCAATTTAGAGAAGTCCAACAAGTCCTAAATTAACTCTAACATATATGAACATTTTTTTTTTTTAATTCTTACATATTCAAGTAGGCTAACAGCTAATGCAATACGTACTGATCGAGTGCAATGAAGACCTACTATAACACTCTTGCCAAATGTATAATTAAGCAGAGATATATTAAAATTTAACTTCAAAGAGACTCTACCAAAGTGGCAGACGTGCTCCAAAATAGTAATCGTACACATCAGATCAAACACTTCAGATGCCTCTAGGAGTATTTATATCTTTCTTTTATTTGTTTAACTTTCACACTAATACAGATAGAAATACCACAGTCATTACATAATTACAGAAATAATCATATATACAATGAATTACACTGCAAAATAATTTGAACCAAAAAACAAGAAACACTGCTAACTCCAATAATTGACTAGAAATATACCTTGGCTCCAGGTGCCCACTCTCTGTAAGTAATGCCTGTAGCACTGCAAACAAAAGTTTATAGTCATTAAGGACCATATTGATCAACTAGAAACTGGAAATTAGGGTGTAGCAATATGGGCATTATTTCCCTTTTTATGTACATTTATGGTTGCACAATTAACATCTGTACTACGACAACCGTTATTTGTGTGGGTGTAATTCAGTGTATTTCTATGATTTGTTGGCTGCACGGGAGGTCTGTATGGTAAGGACATT
>Ga0099823_1007242_pt1 | contig 11254 bp, 6 predicted proteins | sample CowpearedBW_FD_76831 | JGI IMG/M metagenome (GOLD analysis project Ga0099823, IMG submission 76831) | Root nodule microbial communities of legume samples collected from California, USA - Cow pea red BW | ecosystem: Host-associated > Plants > Roots > Nodule | place: USA: California | collected... | reverse complement strand
TAATAAATATAAATGAGTATGTTTTTGTAATTCGAATCCGGTCCAAACACACGTTGGTCTTGGTGCGCCCCCTCTTGGTGCAGAACCAAACCTTACTTTTCAAAATTTTAGGGCTTAAGAGCGGTTTCCTTCAAAACTCTTGCGCGAAGCTTCAGCGAGAGAGCCATGGCGAACGAAGACTTGAGTAGTTGGACTGATCTTCTGCATTCTTCAACGAAGCTTCTAGAACAAGCTGCTCCTTCTGCTCAGTTCCCTCCACTTCAGGTTTCTCTCCAAACTAACTCACGTCACTGTTTCATTTTCATCGTTTATCTGTGAATTTCATACCAATGCCGCCGAATCAATTTGGAGACCGAGTTTGTGAACCAAGGATAACTTCAATTTGTTAAAGATAATGGATATGCATTGCCTGTTGTCAGTTAGATTTGTGAACAGTCACTAAAACGAAAATTAACAACTAATGATTGAATGTAGAGTTTTTGTTGTTGTTGTAAATCTCTGGTTCTGAATCCACTCTCTTATGTTGTTCAGAGGAACTTAGATCAACTAGAATCATTATCCAAGAAGCTTAAATCCAAGACGGTAAGGACTGAGGCACCATCTCAATCTATTGCTGCAACAAGGTACTCTTTGACTATAAAGTTGGATGGATGCTGCAAGTTTTTTTTTATTACGTCTGTAGTAGTCAATCTTGAATAATATAGGAATTATAAAAAATCTTGGATTATGTTATGGCTAGTTGAAGTGCTTTTGAGTTGTTAGAAAATTTTTACTTCTTCGCCAAGCCTTATTGCCTCCAAATGGTGCTGGGTACTTGGATTCCAGGTTTTCATTTTGTCAAAACTATTGGATGAAAAAGAATTCTGATAGAAAACACATTCTTTATTTCTCTTACTTCCCTCTTTACGGTGAGTACTGTTATATAGATGACAGCAGAAGAAGTTTTCCCTGTTACAATGTGCCAACTGATTAACTACTAACCAAGGCAGTTTTAACTAATAGTCAAAGACTAACTAGCTAGGAAATATTGCTGTTAACACATTTCACTCAAACTCAATCTTGTATCATGCATTCTGGAAGCCAATGGTTAACTAAAATACTCCTTAACAGTATACCATTTTCAAGTTCTCTCTTGGTTTCTTTTGGTCTTCCTCTATCCCTTTCTAAAGGGCCATGCATTTAACATAATATTTTTTCTTCATAGCACATGTGGAGATTGTCTTCTTACATCCATAAAAGATGGAGTTTCCATATTTTTTTAAAGCAGAGTATGTGTGATAAAAGGATAACACATAGTCAATTATTATTATCATTTTTCTTATTTCTTTTCGATGAACAGGCTCCTTGCTCGTGAGGGGATAAATGCAGAGCAACTTGCAAGGGATCTGAAGTCATTTGAACTGAAGGTACTATTTAACCAACCTTGTAATATTTTATACACTGACCATTTTCTCTTTGCTTGACTTATTGAGTATTCTATTTTTTGCCTGTTAGGTAGATAGTTCATGCATTTGATTATAGGTTTCATAAATTGTGAGCCATAGTTTTATTCACACACTTGTATTCCACTTTTTCTGATCAAACTTGTTAGTTAGCAAAATTAATTTCCCTTGAAGTTTCATGTCAAGTTGTTTTGAAGTGGTTCTCTCTTTTACTTAATTTACATGGCTACTATCTTGCTGATGCCATACCTTTTATCTTTTTCCCCTCTATAGACAACTTTTGAGGATGTTTTTCCTGTTGAGGCAACAAGTGTTGAAGAGTATCTGCAGCAGGTAATTTACACTTTCAGATTGGCTGCTAGTAATTTTGGATGTATTATAATATTTAATTTACAGATTAGAATGATTCTATTTGGACGGATCAATTTTATCAGTGCCAGATACCATGCATTTCAAAATTTTGCACCCGTGTGAGAAATATTTATTTTTAAGTATTCAAATATATAACTATGTTTTTTTAATTCCTTCATTACTTTTAGAAAATGGACTTTAAGCTTAATTCAGTTTCACAAAATCGACTTGTAAAGTGAAATTTACATCCACTTATATGCTATAATTTAACTATATCTCTAGTTGATATGAGATCTCCAAGATATCTCCTTCATGCTCAGGACTAGACATATCGAATGTGAGACTACATTCCTGTGTAGTTCGGTAGTAGGTGGTACAATGAGTCTAACAAACCTTGCCATGATAGGTTTTGGTATTATCGTAGAAAATAAACTGGAAAGCCGAACTTAACTTCAAAAAACTAGTTTAGGAGGTAAGATTTGCAGCAACATTTATACTATAATTTGATCATATATCTCTAGTTGATATGGGATCTCCAACAATTACATTACATCCTAGAGTTAAAGAGTGATCCTTTATTGATGGAAATTATTATTTGTTCCATTAATATCACTATTTATGTAGTTTTTCGTTTTGCACATGAGCCCTATTATGCCGTCATTGTTATATTATATCTACATGCTGTTTCTGTCCACTGCCATCTTTGTTCTATAAGCAATAGTATTCAGTATATATGTGGTGTTCTGCTGCTTGTTATGTAAAACCAAGAAAATCTTACTTTGTAGTCTGAACATCTATTCCTTTTTCATGGAATTTAGACAATATGTGTACTGTATTTTTCCCGCAGGTTCATGAAATGGCAATGGTCTCTGCCGTACAGGAAGCTCAAAAGGATAATCTCAGGAGTTTCAATGATTACATGATGAAAGTTTTAGAGGTTAGTGTAATAATGTCTTTTATGATATAATACTCTTCATTAAGTTTTCAATTATCTTCCTCTAATTTGAGATTTGGTTCCTCTCTATATTTTACTTCTGATATCTTTGGTAACAGGTATTGTCTAAGTTATATTCATAAAACTATCAGAAAATGAATCTTTGGCATAATGTTGGTAAACTATTTTTTTTGTGCACTTGGTTTGTTCTTATATGATCGTTACATTGCCGAAAACATTAAATCTGTCTTATATGGTTATATCTTCCTTTTCTTTTCTTTTGTTTGTTAAGTTGTTGTAAGATGTCTTTAGAATTTTTATGACCTTTAGGACTTGATTGTAAACTTTCTTATAAAGTAGACTTTAAGTTAACTTTGCAAAACTAGCTTGCAAAGTGAGATTTCCACTCTCTTATATGCATTAATTTGACTATATTTCTAATTGATGTGGGATCTCCCCAAATACTCTGGATTGAACATATCATATGTGAGACTAGATATTTGTGGATGACACGGTATGATAGGCCCAAGAAACCTTATTAGACTTCAAGCTTAATTCAACCTTATAAAACCAAATCTCATTGTAAGATTTGTTTTTACTTATGTAGTATACTTTGATAATATTTGTAGTTGATGTGAGATTTTAAACAAATTTATCACAAAGGGACTGAATATATTTATTGTATTAACATGATTGTTTATTTTTCCATGTTCTATTTTGGTGTCTTTGTTAGTGAGGACATCTCTCTTTTGGGTGGAATTGACTTTCTTAGTAATCCTTATTTACTCTGAAATTTTTTCATTTTTTCTGAAAAAATAAATATGAAGAGAAAACAAAAGGACAAGAAAAAAAATATTTCTGTCCAAGTCATGCAACTTAATAGCTTTTAGCAGTCTTAAGAAGGACAATTAGGTTTGCTGACGTGCTTATCTTTCACAAAAGCATTCGTTTTAGATGATTGGTTTTCTAATTGAGCATGCTTAGGTCAATCCATGGAACTACACATATGAAATGAAGTAGCATAGTGAAGTGAGTAAATAATTTTATCTCACCTTTGCAATGATTAAATGGGATGAGTAGTTTTCTGGCTCAGCTTCCTCACTGTGCAGTAGAATTTACTTTATGACAGGAGGATTGGCAAAAAGAAAAGCGTGATTTCCTTCAGAGTTTAAGTCGAATTTCAACATTACCTAGGACAAACATTGCTGCTAACAGCAGTGTGGGTACCCTCCCAGGTCAAATTGCATCCGTGTCTTCTACTCCACAAGTCTCATCTGGTAGTTCAAGTATGGAGATTGTTCCTCTGACTGGCAGACCTATTGTGGAGAAAAAGGCATCTGTGTATGCTGAGGTAGTGAAGAATCTGAATAAAGCAAGGGAGTCAGGGTTACCATTTAAAGTATGTCCCCTATTTTGTTTATCTCATAAATTTATAATGACATTTCTGTATTAGATTAAACTGTGTTATATTGCCTGTTCAAAATTCATATGCTCCGGTGACCAAAATATTTACTTCCGTGAAAATAGTGTTTTGGAATTTTCATCCAATATCATGTTCATTTTTCATTTTGGATATATAGTAGCATATTATATGTTTTGTCATGTTTTCTATACTATCTTCCCAAAAGATCTTGGCTATATACACCTTTTTGTGTTTACATGCCTGTAACTTTGTATATGCTAACTTTTGTTAATTTTTATGGTTCTTAGCCTGCAGCAGCTTTCAAGGGTGCATATGAAAATTTAGGCATTGATACTAGTAGTGGAAAATCAGTAACGATGCGAAAGATATGGCACCTTGTTCAGGTTGTTCTTGTAGTTGAATACTGTTATAATATTAATAATGTGTGTGAATGCAACTTTATTGCTTGTACCTATCACAAAGTAAGCATTTTATTTATCCTCTATAACTTAACTCATTGAACAGATGCTGATGGGTGAGGACTCAGCCCCACAACGTGTTTCAAAACGGATGTCATTGATTATTGGTGCAAGACGCCACCTTGAATGGGGACATGAAAAATACATAATGGACACCATACAAAGCCATCCTGCACAAGTAATTTGTTATCAGGAATTTCATACTAGTACTACTAGTGTCTGCTGATCATTTTTTTAGTACTTGTTTTTGTTGACAGTTAATTCTGCTTTTCTTCACTGCCTACTGCTTGCCCTCGCTGGCTATGCTTTTGAGGGAGTTTTTCTTTTTGAGAAAAACTTTGTTAAGCTTTTAGAATTCGAATGCTTCCCACTAGTTATTTATTAATATAAATAAAGCCTATGCATTATTTGTGCCAATGTTTATCTTACAAAAATTGTTTACACTTGTTTATTTATTACTGTTAACAATCTACATTTAGATTTCTCATGTTTCCACCCCATGCCTTTGAGGGATATGCTTCTAGAAACTGTGAATAATTTTTCAAGCTTCTCTTAATGTTTTTATCTCTGGTATTCTTTATTCATATAAGATAGAGAGTATGCATTAATTTGTATTTGTTATCAGCACTTAATTTCTGTTCTTTTTTATCTAATGGTAGGCTGCTCTTGGTGGTGGTGTTGGGAATTTGCAAAGAATTCGTGCCTTTCTTCGGGTTTGTCTCAATTTGAATAGTGTCTTATAAATAATGTCATGCATTGAGTTTTCAATAGGTTGCTTATTTTTGTTATTTATATGTAGATTCGGTTGAGGGATTATGGAGTACTGGATTTTGATGCCAGTGATGCTCGGAGGCAGCCTCCTGTTGATACCACATGGCAGCAGGTTTCAGATACTTACTATTAAATTGGCTATACTAAATTGACTTTTTTTCTTGAATATATTTTTCTTTTTTTTGACTCAGTTCGTTGATATATCTTATTCTTTTTTGTTTCTTGAAATTAATACGTTGGTGAGCTAAGCTTGTACTATTTCATTTATTTATTTGGTGACAGATATATTTTTGCCTGAGGTCTGGTTATTATGATGAAGCAAGAAATATTGCCCTATCTTCACGTGCTTCACATCAATTTGCTCCTTTGGTACATACTATGGTCACCACTTCTTACTGATTGATGATATAATATATCTTAACAATTTGCTTGTTTTTGACAGCTCACAGAGTGGATTAATACTGGAGGGATGGTCCCAAAAGAGACTGCAAGTACTGCATCAGAGGAATGTGAAAAAATGTTGAGAACCGGTGACCGGGTTGGTCGAACTGCATATGACAAGAAAAAATTACTTTTGTATGCCATCATATCAGGGTCCCGAAGACATATTGATCGCCTGCTTAGAGATCAGCCAACTCTCTTTAGTACAATAGAAGATTTCTTGTGGTTCAAATTGTCAGCAGTGCGGGATTGTCCTAGTGGACCTTCATCCCTTGTTCTAAGCGATGGTCTGATTCCGTACAGCCTGGACGATTTGCAGAGTTACCTGAATAAATTTGAGCCCTCATACTATACAAAAAATGGAAAAGATCCTCTAGTATATACCTATATCTTGCTTTTAAGCATTCAGTTGCTTCCAGCTGTATTATACTTGTCTAAGGAAGCAGGAGATGAAGGGTATAACATTGATGCTGTACACCTATCAATTGTGCTAGCTGATCATGGGGTCCTTTCTGAAGGTGCTGGTTCTGGGCAAAAGTTGGGAATGATGGATGCTTATGCAGAAGTATCCACCATTATCAGGCAATATGGATCTATGTATTTGCGTCTTGGTGATCTCCAAATGGCCCTAGAATTTTATGCACAAGCTGCTGCAGCAGTTGGTGGGGGGCAGTTGTCGTGGACAGGTAGAGGTAATGTTGATCAGCAGAGGCAGAGAAATCTGATGCTGAAGCAGCTTCTCACTGAACTATTATTAAGGGATGGAGGCATATATCTTTTACTTGGTGCAAGAGGTTCAGGAGAAGAAGGTGAATTGGGACGTTTTGTGACAGATCCGAAAGCCAGGCAACAATTTTTAATTGAAGCTGCATGCCAGTGTCAGGAGGCTGGGATGTATGACAAAGTAATTTCTTTCTTTCTTATATTTCTGTTTTCGTTTATTAGAGGGAAAATAGGAAAAGAAGGACTGTCTTTGTTCGCCATCACCTTAATGTCTGCCTGCCAATGCCAAATTATAACATGACCTTTCTGATAAGAATTATCTCACACATCATAATCAGGTTCTAGAGGAAGCTGGAATGGAGAAGCACTTCATTCTAAATTTAGAGCTCATTTTGATTTGTTTTCTCTTAGACTTCCTTTTTCTGGTGTGGAGCTAAATCATTATTTTAGTGGAGGGATATTGTTCATTAATTCATTTTCAAAGTTTAATAAATGTGATTTCATATAAATTTTAATTAATTTTCACATTTATTTCGTTGTTTTGTGTCTCTACTCCCAGATTTATATTACCAATAATGTTAGCCATACTTCGTTTCCATCATCCATTTATTCATTAACCCCTCTTGTTGTATGTGGAATACTGGGTTTTCATCTAACCTTAATATTGCTTTTGGTTTAGTCAATAGAAATTCAGAAGAGAGTTGGTTCCTTCTCAATGGCTCTAGATACCATCAACAAATGCCTTTCTGAAGCTATTAGTGCCCTTTTCCGTGGAAGATTAGATGGTGAAAGCCGGACTGCTGGCCTCATTCATTCTGGCAATGAGATTTTGGAGACATATACTTATTATCCAGATGTCAGGTCATATTTAATCTTGTACCTCACTACCTCATTTCATAGTACTCCGCTCTGGGATATTGACATTGTTACATTTCTGCTAATTCTTTGAAATATATGAACCCTAGAGGCACATTTAGAACTTATTCTGTGATGATTTCATCCTAACTATGTTTTGCTCTTCAAACACATCTATTATCATGGGGGAAGCAGACCTAATGTCTGTTTTTTGCATAACTGGAGTGAACTCAGGTTTAATACCTATGGGATTGGTCATCTCTTTACTGGTTCCATGGGTATCATTTCGGTTAGGTGTTTGCTATTCTTAAAGTAGGACTTGGAAATTCCAAGAGGCCTGACTATTTCTTGAGTTTCTGCAACTCAGAAGGATTTTGGAAGTTGAAGATGTACTTTTTAATGAATTGGTGATCCTAATAATTTGCTTGTTGGCTCTTCAATCAGAATTATTTAATGAATGCTTTTAACTATACAAAATTATTGTTATTATTTATATGTAACGTGGAAGCATTCCATCTTTCAGTAAAATGATTGATTGAATTCTTTTTGCAGTCTTCAAGAGAGAGAACACGTTTTTGAGCAGCAAACTGTGTTACGACAACTTGAGTCAATATTATCAATTCACAAATTAGCAAGACTGGGACATTATGTCGATGCACTAAGGGAGGTTGCTAAACTTCCATTTCTTCCTCTAGACCCCCGAAGCCCTGATAGTGCTGTTGACGCGTTTGAAAATTTATCTTCACATGTCCAAGCTTGTATTCCAGATCTTTTGAAAGTTGCCCTCACTTGTCTGGACAATGTGACAGACTCTGATGGATCACTTCGTGCCTTAAGGGCTAAGGTATTATCTTGTGGATACCAATGGTTGGTTGGGCTATTTCCATGTTTTTTTCACTTTTTTTTGTTTGAAATACCATAATTCGGATTATTGTTTTTAAAAAGTAATGTGTTAGTAGCAATCACAGATCTAATAAGCTTATTCCTTCCATATAGTATGGTCAAATCTACGAACCCATATCTTGCAACTTTCCTAAGAATCATTATTCATCTGTTAATATGAATCTATGTTTGATAACAATTTCTACTCTTCTTCCCTTAATCACTTTTGTTGTTGTAGTACTAGTAGTATTTGTAAGTTGTAGTATGTAGTTACATTTGGTGTCTGATGGGACGATTGCAGTGCTATTTGATATTTACTTAACAAATATGTGCTCTTGTTTCGTGATGGCTAAATCTATTTTATTTTTTGCAGATTGCGACTTTCATTGCAAATAATTTAAAGAGGAACTGGCCGCGTGATTTGTACGAGAGAGTTGCCCAGAGGTTGTGAAAGTAGCTTATGCGATGGTAATTGTAGTTACCTTTGAGTTCTTGAAAGGCAACAGAATATGTTTGGTTAAAGGTTTTCAGTAGTACAACACATGTAAAATAGTCTTAATGACCTGCAGTGGGAGGAACTATAAAAGGAAACACACTGTTTATGAATGTTCACACACCCTTTACCTTTTTGTTTTAGCTAATGGCAATTTTATACTGTTGGATTAGTATTAACAAGAACATCAATAGCAAATATCATGCTGTTCTTGTTTGCGTCTTTTTCGTTATTTTGGTGGGACTAACATCAACTTGTGTCCAAATTAGTTTGTTTTAACTTAAAAAGGAAATTACTGTCAAAGTCTTATCGAGTAGAGTTGTTGAAGAAATAGTTAAACAGGTGCTTTTGGTTGCAGATGACGACCTTTTATTTAATCCAATTTGTATCTTTTCTGTTTTTGCTTAAAGCAGTTCGCCTATACGAGTCGAAATTTCGATTTCAAATGATGATTCTTTTGCGATGATTATCTACTAGGACTAGCCTGTTTACATGTTGTGAACTCAAAAAGCATGACAGATTCTTTTGCCACCTTTTTCTGTATAGTGGATTTAAAATGCTTATGGTTTAATGACTATAGATTTTGTTCAAACTTTCACGCCACAATGACCGTGAATAGAAGAAACCTAGGGTGTTGACAGTTTTTACACAAGTATGTAATTTTAAAGTATAACTATGATTCATAAATTTTAATATCTTTAACTTTTTTTTTAATCTATTGAGTATTCAATTTTTTTTAATTTTATAATTGACTTTCTATATTTTAATTTTTTGTTTGTTGGATGGTGGTGTTTAATCCTTTTCCTTATCTTGTTGGTTTTTTTACCTGTGAAGTTTTGTTGTTAATATAAATTGATGTGGTTAATATAGAACACTTGTTCTTGTTGAAATGAAAGAGAAAGAAACATATATCTATAAATAAAAAAATACAAAGAGAAAGATATGTATATTTAATAAAATAACAATCAATCTCGGTATATTCAATTATTTCATAAAAGACGGAATTTACACTAATACCTAAAACAAATTAATTCTTACTTATAAGTTATGCTATAGTGCGTCAAACTATTTTAATGAGCGTAAATTGTAACACGATATGGTAAAATATAAATAAATATGAAAATTAATACTAAAAAAAATAGAAGATTATGACAAAAGTGAATAATATTTGCAAAATTATATATTTTCTTAAATGACAACAATAAAGAAGAAAAAAAAATATGACTTTGCAATCTATCATAAGGAAAAAATAAAGAGGTCCAAACCTCGTTCTTATAACAACATACTTAACACTTTTTTAACCAGCTAACTAAAAAAAAGTTGTCCATTTGAGAAATAGCACTACTAATAATCACAATAGTCAAAATCATAGGAAGCACCCTCAGAAATATAAGTGTGGTAGTAAAATGTAACAGGGTCGTAGTAGTTGCTATGTATGCTCACTTTCTCAAGAATCCAATCTTCATCTCCAATCCAATATAGGTGCAGATGACAGATTTGGTTTGCACATGCTCCATATATGTCATAAGTATTCGTGGTGCAATCATCAAAAGGACCATGCACTTCTGGAACATGAACCTATTCAAGATCAATCAAAAATTGGACAATGATATTTTGATTACTAAATTTTAATAATTTTTTCTTATAACATGAGGAGTCATCTTTTAAGTGGTTTTAAAATATTAAGAATGGAAAAATAAAAAAATAAAAAACTACTTAAACGATGTCACCTAAAATTGTAAGAAAAAGTTGTCAAAAAATCATTTTCTATACTAAAAATATATTATCATGTTCAGAATATGAAAATCAGAGCATAAAAGTTCTTAAGAGGAAAAGAGAAACATATATATGATTTTGAATGCAGGACCTCATTGCCATCAGCGTCGCCAAATAGAAGATTTATTTGGCCTCTCGCATAGAAACTTGAACTGCAACTTGTGTATATGTTAACAACGTAACTACAACCCTCGTTCATCTGCAACAATATCTTCAAATGCTCAGTTCAAATTTGAGTATCGAGCTGTAAGGTTGGTTTAATGATAAATGTTGAAAGGGATTGTCATAGGATTATAAAATTGGTTTGCAAGTGTAAGTTCAATTTCCCTACTGACCATGTGTTGTACGGATACAGACATGGTTATAGATATGACATGAACACGAAATATTAACTAAATTAAAAATATATAGGACACGGAACATGACGTGTACACGCATGTTAAGTTTGAAACGATCACCTAACACATTATCAACTAACATAAAAATGAATCTAATCTATCTATTTAATGTCCAATATGTGAAAAGAAGTGATAGTATAAGATTTGTTCCTTATTTTAATCATTAAAATCATGTCAAAGATAAAAAAAATATCTTTCAAATTAGACATAATGTATCCTACAAGTATTGTACAAGTGTTAGTGTCCGATAAATGTCAGACATGGAACACACCATTTATGGTGTCAAAGCATCATATATACTAGCAAC
>Ga0099823_1007238_pt1 | contig 11255 bp, 13 predicted proteins | sample CowpearedBW_FD_76831 | JGI IMG/M metagenome (GOLD analysis project Ga0099823, IMG submission 76831) | Root nodule microbial communities of legume samples collected from California, USA - Cow pea red BW | ecosystem: Host-associated > Plants > Roots > Nodule | place: USA: California | collected... | reverse complement strand
TTAATTTGTGTTCATTTCATATTGATTCTCCCTAAATCTAAGACAAATGAGTTTCAATCACATGCTTCCAAGTTTTGATTTAAAGAAATCATTTGATCCTATTTTGTGTGTTTTTCAGGAAAGGTTAAAGAGAACTCAAGAAGAGCAAAGGAGAAAACAAGAAACCGAGAAAATAGGGAAGAAATGTTGTCAAGGTCGCTCAAACCAAAACAAGCTCGCTCAAGCTAAAGCCACTGCCGCCATTCTCGCCTAAGCGACGAAGGACCTCGCTTAAGCGAGCGCTCGTGCAGTGGAGACCATCTCTTGTCGCCATTCTCGCCCAAGCGAGATCTGATGCTGCCAATCTCGCCTAAGCGAGACCCTTTCTTCAGCTCGAAGTACTCTTGCTCGCCTAAGCGAGATCTTTGCTTCAACACTTCCCGCCCAAGCGAGAGGCTTTCTTTAGCATGAAGAATTCCGTCTCGCTCAAGCGAGACTCAGGTAGCTTGAGTGAGACCTTCGTGGAATATAAATACTCCGTGAATCAGAAAGTGAATCAGCGGGAGAATTTGGAGAAGAACTGCATCCTTGATGCAGAGCTGCAACCACGAGCAAACACAGTCATATTTTCCCTCACACCAGATTCATGGAATTACGCCTATCTCACACCGGATTCATGTTCCTCATACTATAACCACCACTTTTATCTCATACATCCAATTCTCATGCCACAGTACCACCATCTAACAATTCCATGTCACTTTCAGTTCATAGAAATCAAATAACACATGCATATTCATAATAATACCCAGCCATAACAAAAGTAGGGAAATAAAATGCAATTTTGCACTGTTCTCGCTTAGGCTATAAGCCTTCATCCAGACGACAACAACTGTCTCGCCTAAGCTAGGCATTCTCGATTGAGCGAGACTTGAAACAGTGGCACAGTGGTCACTCTGCGAGTTCTCACCTAAGCGGGCCCTTCTCGCCTGGGCGAGATCGCTCTTTGCCCAAAACGAAAGTCCCTCGCCTGGACGAGGACACGAGCAAAGAGCACCAGGTCTCCTCAAGGACTCCCTTAGGCGAGTCGCTCTCGCCTGAGCGAGGTGATGCGTCGCTCAAAACAAGAATCCTCCGCTTGAGCGAGATGCTCGAGCAGAACCGGGGTGAGCTTCTACTACTCTCACCTAGGTGAGACGAGCTCGCTTGGGAGAGAATGACAGTTCTCTCCACTGTTCACACATGCAGCAACCAAACCAGCGAGATCAAACATCATTCCAATGGTTCTCAAGCATTCACATAAGCACTTAACCCATACAAACACCAAGCAGACTTGAAAACAGGCAAAAAATAATTTAAAACTCAAAACCCTAACTTTTCTTACCTTTCTAGACGCTAGCAACGCAATAGGTCCGCGACTAAAGGGCACCGCAGCTCCAACAACTAAAGTAGCGAGCTGAAACAGGAATACCAAGGACAAAACAAGGGTGTAAGGTTAAACCCTAATCAAACCTATATACCCAAATAGTGTAAGAGAGGAAAAGATCAGGAAACCCTAAGGTTTAACTTACTTGGAAGCAGATCGAACTTAGCTAGCTCGAAGTGGGAGGTTCAATGTGCCCAGTAGAGCTCTTACTAGAGGAAAGGAAAGGGAACAGGAAGCTGGTTTCTAAAAATGAAGTAGAATGAAGGGGGTTAGGGGCTGGAAAGGGGTATTGGGTCCCCTTACTGGGCTGGCCTTAGGCCCACGAAAGGTTAGGTCCAATCTCTTATAAAGCTGAAAGGAAATGGGGCTAACAAAAACTATAAGAATTTTGTATTAATAATGACCCAAGTTCATTACTAATTAGAAATTGTAATACTATAAAATTAAGTTATGCTATAAATCTAACAAAAAGGCTTGTATAAATATTATATAAGTACAAATATTTACAAGAGATGATCACTGGCGGAGCTTCGTTAGGTTAGGTGTTAGGAGGCTTTCAAAAAATTTGTCACCCATTACTTGTTAAAATATATGATATAATTTAATTCTTTTAAAGTTTAAGTTTTCAAAAAAAAAATTTTTGTTATAAATAAAACTTAAATAACGATTGAATTTAAAAATATGAAGAAATATGATAATATTTTTTTTTTAGGCTTAAATAATCATTTGGTCCTATTTTTGGTACAGTTTTTTTCAATTTGGTCATACTTTTGAATTTTTGTTCAATTGGGTCCTAAATTTCGAAAATGTGTTTCAATTAACTGTTTCGACATAACACTATCAAAATTATTAACAACGAACTGTGTACATGTCAGTTTCACATTGATGTGGATCACTGTATAGTTACATGACTGTGAATGCACTGTGACATGGACAGTGGTTTAATTGAAAATGGGATTTAGGTTTTTAATTGTTGACGTTGGGTTCTCGTGGAGGAAGGCTTTTCTTCCCTTTGTCCACTCTACTTGCCATCCACCTTTTGCCAGAAAGTCATGTCTCGTGGGCCATCCTTGTCCTCCTGCAATAGTTGGGGGCAACATGGTGGTGGTTCTAGGATTGTAGGCAGAACACCCATTGGTGATTGCGGAGAGATTGCCGTTGTGTGGACAACAAAAACTGCGAAGAACTTAGGTAAACAATTTTGGGGCTGTGTCAATTTCAAGGTTTGTTTCATATGAGGTTTAAATAGAAGTTCTTTATGTTATTTAAATTGAAGGTTTGTTTAATTTTTTTTTATAACAGAGAAGAGGGGAAGATATGGTGGGGTGTGATTTTTTCATATGGTGCTTTGAAGATGGTGTTGATGAAAGAGATGTTGTAATCATTAGACAAAGGAAAAAAATCTCTGGTTTGGAGAAATCAGTGAGGGTTTGGAAGAAAAGATTTCAGTTATCAATAGTTGGGATGTTGTTTCTGGTTGTAATGAACATATTGTTTGTGATGTGTTTTAATTCCCATGGGTTGTTTTAATAGAAGTTTGAATGTAATTCCCATGGGGTGTTTCTACTGTTGTAATGTTATTTAGTAGTAAATGAAGTTGTTTTGGCACGACATGTTCAATGCAGCACAGGGAATAAAATTTTCATAATGATCCTTTCCTTTTCACAATTCCATTTTATGTTTGATTCAGCTTAAGAAGTGCAGAATTCCATTTTGCTTTTTATATTGAAACTACCTGAGTTAATGAATTTAACAGTGCAATATATTTGACAGCAAAAACTAATCCAAACTGATAACATGAGTAATCCATAATTGATGATAACATTCTTTGATCATAAATTCCAAACAACATTATTTGTCAAAATACATTCCAAAGTAAACTTCCTCCACAAAAGTGAATAACATAATTTCCTCCAAAAAAAGTGCAGTACATAATAGAAATAACACAAAAGTAAATTCCAAAGTTCATAAATGAAAACAAGTGATCATGGACATGGCCTTCAGATTGGCATTTTTGGCCCCATCTTTCTAATGCCATAAGATGGTTTAGGTGGTCCAGTTTGTGGTTGACATTGAGGTTGAGAAGATTGTGCTACTGGTGATGGTGGAGTGGGATATGGTGTTGGTGGTGCACTTTGTGGTGGTGGTGGAATGGGTGTTGGTGTTGCTGTTGAACTTGTTCCTGCTTCTGGTTAACTTTGTTCTGCTAGTGCAATGGATCCTGGTGCAGCAGCTGAAGTAGGAGGTCGTTCTTCACAACCTTGGCGAGGGGGTGATGGACATGTATTTCTCTTATGGCCAAGTTGTCTATAAACTCAACACCTTTTTCGATGGCCACCATTCCTCATCTATGTGTTATCTTTTTTAAGTTCCCAACCCTTCAGTCTTCTTTTTTTCTTTGGTCTCCCTAAAAATCTTCTTTTTCGTGGGGGTAATACATCAGGGGACTCAATTCTTTCCTAGAAAATATTCCCATTCACATGGAATATTATGGAGTTGTAAATCTCTTCATATGTTGAATGTACAAACCAGTGGGGAATGAAATCTTCTGCCTTTAGATTCAGAAAGTTCATGGCAGCAATTGCATGGCAGCATGGGAGCCCACTAACAAGCCATTTTCTGTAACTGCACCCTTGACTCTTTATATTGACTGTGTACGTTTCCCCTATATGTGAGACATGCCTAACCTCAAATAGCTTATCATCTGACCAACTACAACAAAATAATAAATACATTTAGCTAATTACAAAATATGAAAATAATAAACAAATCTGTCAATATATGTACCTTAGAAGCCAATATTTTGTATTTTCTTCCTCTTTGATAGTCTACTACATATTTTTGGGGCAAACAAACACCTTGATACTTTTTTACTTTGGATCTATTGGAAGCCCACCTATTCATAATATATAATCTAATCTCTTCCAACATTGTGATAATGGCTTACTCTTGGCATCAACAATAACACTGTTGAATGCCTCACTCATGTTGTTGACTAATGTGTCACATCTTGCTTGCATAGTGAACTTAAACCTTGACTAGTATCTGCTCAAAATAAAATGTGATTAACAGAAATTGTGAGTGAAATATGTGGACCATTAGATGTGTAAGACAAAAACCTAGGTGGAATTGTAATCAGATATTTGAATGCATCCTCATAAATTGCCTAAATGTTAGTGATTTCTCTTTCCCATGCTCGTGGGTGTGTGTTGGTTGTTGCCTTCCACATCAACACTTTCAACTGTTGTCCTGTAAACTTTTTTCTGAAATTTGAGTACAAATGGCGCATGTAAAATCTTTGCTTTGTGCCAGGTAGGAGCTCTTGTACGGCAGGCAGCAATCCTTGTAAAAACTAGTTGGGTCAGTGATTCATTCAAAAAGAAGTAGGTTCAATTCAATATTAAATCACATATTTAGAAAAGTACCTTTTGTTGATCAGACATGAATGTGCATGACTTACACATATCAAGACCCCCAAGGTCTTCCACCAGTAACTCCAAGAACCAACTCCATGTTTCTTTGTTCTCAACCTCAACAATTGCATAGGCTAAAGGTAACATTTGGTCATTTGCGTCTCGAGAAACTGCAGTCAATAGTTCACCCCCATATCGTCCCTTCAAGAAACATCCATCTAATCCTATAATGGGCCGACAAGAGACAAAATTGTCCTTGCATGCTTTCAAACAAGTGTAAAACCTCATAATATATTCTCACCATTTACATATTTTACTTTGATTTTGACAGTGGATTTGGGGTTTGATCTAATCAATTCACGATCGTAATCATAAATTCTTTTGTATTGCTCTCTAAACGATCCTTCAACCTTCTTTGCTACTAATACCTTTGCCCTGGGAGTCATAGAAATTGTAACCTTTGTATTCCATTTTCTCACCACTTTGTTACGTATATCTACTAGCTTTAAATTTGGATTTTCCCTTAATGAGTTATCTATGGACTTACTCAACCATTTGGAGTTCATTAAATTAATGTTGAATTCCCTACTGATGCTTAAGTGTCAATAACTTTCCTTAATTGCCAAGTTTGACATGAAGTCAAAAACCCATAATAAAGTGACCACTCACACTTTCCTTGGGCCTCTAGACATCTGACCCTTACCCTTTCTTTATCATTTTTTGTAAATTTCAAATTCCTTCCAGCATGCACAACCATCTACAAACTGATCCTTATCTACAAATATTATACTAACACCCATTTGTAATCTACCATACATTTTGGATTGGCAAATGTCCCAAATGGACCACAACTCCAAATCTCATTTTCCTCTCTTTCACTATCAATACCATCCAGACTTAGCAACTCTTCCTTGGGAAGCAGGTTAAAGATGAGTTTCGCTTATCATCCTCAAACAAATGGGCAGTCAGAAAGAGTGATCCAGTCTTTGGAAGACTTGTTGAGAACTTGAATCTTGGATCATCTTGGTAGTTGGGATGAGGTGTTACCTTTGGTGGAGTTCACCTAAAATAACAGTCATCAAGAGAGTATAGGGATGGCGTCGTATGAAACCTTATATGGGAGGAGATGTAGGACTCCTTTGTGTTGGTACCAAGGTGGTGAATTAGTGTTGGTTGGGCCAAAGTTGTTGAAACAGACCACAGAGAAGGTGCAGTTGGTGAGGGATAGGTTGCAAGCATCTCAAAGTAGACAGAAAGCATATGTAGATCGGAGGAGGATGCCCTTGAAATTCGTGGCTAAGGGATCATGTGTTCTTGAGGGTGACCCAAACCACTGGTGTGGGAAGGGCTATCCACTCAAGGAAGCTTTCTCCTAAGTTTCTGGGTCCCTATCAGATTTTGAGAAGAATGGAACAAGTAGCTTACGAGATTGCCCTACCACCTCAATTGGCTAATCTCCATCCGATTTTCCACGTCTCCCAGTTGAGGAAGTATGTGCCTGACCCATCTCTCGTGTTGGAGACTAAGGATGTGCAAGTTGGAGAGGATCTCACAATGGAGGTATAACCAGTTGGTTTTGAGGATCGCCAAGTTAAGGATCTCTGGGGAAAAACCACCAGTCTTTTAAAGGTCATTTGGGACCGGAGGATAGGTGACTCTACATGGGAGCTAGAGAAGGATATCAGAAAGTCATATTTACACTTGTTTTCTAATAAGTCTTAATTTTTTAGGTCAAAAATTTTTGTTGTTGAGGAGAATGTGAGACCCACTTTTTTGTCTTAAAAAATATTCGGTCTGGCCTTGCTAAAGGGCCCATAGCCAGCCCTCCTTATTCCCTGAAACTCCTCAACTGCCCTTTCACTTTCCATTATGCCTTCCACTCCTAAGACAACTTACTTACCCTCTCTCTTTTTATCTAATAGAGCTCTGTTAGGGCTTGAGCAAGCTTTCCATTCGAGCTAGTCAAAAGCTTCCTCCAAGTAAGTAACCTTTCAACCTCTGTTCATTTCCTTCAGCTCATAAGCTCTAGTTTTACCTTAATCCCTATCTTGGTCTCATTTTCGTCCCCCAATGTTTCTATTTCAGATATTTAAGCTTCCTAGTACTGGTTCTCCTCCCACTACGTGTTAACTTCTCTTAAGCTCAGTTAACTCAAAGGTAAAGGAAGCTATTGTTTTCCCATTTTTGAAGTATGTTGCTTGTTTTTGCTTCTGTTTCATGTTTAAAATGCTTGGTTGATGTTTGTTCTTGTATGAGATTGAACTAGATGTTTCTTTGGACTATTTTTCTGGTTTGCATGCATTAGTAGGGAAGAGCTATGTGATTTTCGCCCAAGCGAGCAACCCTCGCCTAGGCTAGAATAACATAAGTTCGCCCCTAGTTTCTGCTCGAGTTTTCGCTCAGGCGACGAGCTTCTGTTTGAGCGAAGAGCAATCCTGTTCAGGCGAGAAGGTCTCGCTCAAGCAAGAACTCGTGGAAACCTGTTGTGCTCTCTGCTCGAGTTGTCGCTCAAGCGAGGGACTTCAGTTTTAGGCGAAGATCAAGCGAGGGACTTCAGTTTTGGGGGAAGAGCAATCTCGCTCAAGCGAGAAGGTCCCGTTTATGCAAGAACTCGTAGAGCGCTCAATGTGCCACTGTTGAAGCTCTCGCTCAGGCGAGAATGCCTAGCTTAAGCGAGAAAGTCTCTATGGCTTGGGTGAAGGCTTCTAGCCTAAGCGAGAATGGTGCAGACTTATTTTTAATTCCCCTATTTAATTGGTGATTGGCTGTATATCTTGAAAATACATGAAATATAGGACTGTGCATGTCTTATGAGATTGTATGAAATGGAATTGATTAGCTTGGTATGAATTAAATCATGAATCATGGTTGGTTGGTTAAGTATTGGCATGAGATTTGGATGTCATGAGATAATATGTGGAATATGGTGTGAGAACATGGATGTGGCATGAGTTAGACGTAATTCCATGAATCTCTTGGTGAGATTTCATTGTGGTGTTTTAGTGTATATAATTAGATAAGGATTCAAGTAAGGTTGCAACTTGAAACTCTAAAGAATTAGTTAGTCTCACGTAGAACGGATTGATTCAAGTGGTGAGAGTAGCAAAAGGCCCTAGTCTTTGGCAGGATAATAGCCCTAGATGATTGAAGGCTAACCTTGTGCGTGGTAGGGTGAAACTCATTGGCAATGGCTCTACAGAGCAGTACAGGCCACCATAAGTGTAAACATTCAATGAATGCGGTCTTATTATATGTATCCGGATAATTGAGTCATATAGTCCTGTTTGTTTGTTATCACATGATTGAATGCCTATTGTTTTGCCTGTTTAAATCTGCTTTATTTATCTATTTGCTATAACATATTGAAAATTTCTTTTTACTCTAGCTTTTGCTTGTGTCTGTTTTCTTGTGTGGTTTTTCCTTTTGCAATGATCATCAATTTATTGGTGTGAGCAGATGTGGAAATCCCTAGTGCTCATCAGGATGATAGAAACATTGTGGTTTAGTCAAGCTTGTGTTGGATCTTGCTCCTTGGAGCACCTTTTGAGGGCATTGTTACCTTGTTGTGTTATTTGCTCTGTGAGCAAATTTTAAGTTTAAATTAATCTTTGTTTCGAACCTTGTTTATGGCATCTGTGTTGTGCCTTAGACTTCTTTCTAAGTATATTTACGAATAATTGTAATAGTTAGTACCTATATACATCATGTCATGTGCTTATATATATTATATCCATGTGATGTTTTATTTAGTAGATTTATTCTATTTAAATGGGATGTCACATTTTTATGACACCACCCTTTCCATGTCTTCATCAGTGTCTGCTTCATTTGGACCACATTCAACTTCCACCGTACCTTGAAAAGATTTATGCCTCCTATAGTCAAAATTTATTTCAACATCACATAGTCCTTCTGAACCCCGGTCCTCACCATCAGTATCAGTACTAGAATCTGCTTCAGAATCAATCCAACAATGGAGCTCCACCTCATTATCATTCTCTTCTTCATATGCATCACGACCATGTTCAACATCACATTATTTTGGCCCTGCACTCACACCTTCACCACCAAATTCAACTTCATAGTGTTTTATACCTGCACCCTCACCTTGACCATCAACTTCAGCCCCACACTGTTCTGACCCTACACCCACATCTTCACCTCTATCTTCAACCTTACATTGTTCTGTACCTGCACCCACACCTTCACCTCCAACTTCAGCCTCACATTGTTTTATACCTCCACCTACACATTCACCTCCAACATCAACTTCAGGATGTTTTAAACCAGCACCCAAACCCTTACCTCCAACTTCAAATTGCAACTGTTCTGACCCTGCACCAACATCCCTTAAAACAATTTTTGTACCCAATATTGCCTCTTTGTCCACTCTATTTCTCACCTCTTGTGGTATGGCCAACTTGACTACTATCACCACTTTCTAAAAGCCCATGCACACCACCCTCACTTTCAACTATATTGTCCACAATTTTTGCCTCATCAACTTCATGCACCACAAACAAGTGAACTTCACCATACTAGTTAGCCACATTAACCATATTAATTTCATTGTTGTCATCAGACAAGGGTGCAACATCTACTCAATGGAATACCATAACCCCTTAATACTAATATACCACATTTCCTTAATTGACCCTGACACTTAAAAATAACTTCATCGGTCAGGATCACATGACCAATTAGTGGTTTCCCCACCAATGTATTTAAAGTATTCATCAGTGTGGCAAAGTGTCCACTGTGGTGGACCACAACCTCGAATCTTTGGTCACACATCCCAAAGATCGATATAGAGACAAAGCCTGTCAAAGTATTAACAAAGTTTCAATGGGGACCACTTTGAAAATCAAAATTATATTAAAGGTTGGGAGACACAATAACCCTACATAAATTTTGGACCAAACCTACCACCGAAAACTGACAAACATGCAATTTTTAATTAGGGGACAGACTGTACTCTATCGACAACGAAACTTGCATTTAAAGCGACAAACACTAATGCACAAACAAAACGAACCAAAATCCCATATCAAACTACAAAATCACAAAACCTAATCGCTAACCTGTTTGATGATAGCAAGTGACCACAACACGAATTTTGTCGCCAAGTTCTCTTCTCCAACCGTCCTTGCAAATCAATTTCATCCCACGTAGCCTGCGAACCTTGCAAAACAATTACGTATTCCTAACCTGCGAACGCTGCAAATCGATCTACTCCCACCAGCCGACAAAACCTACGAACCCTAAATCCCCTTTCAATTAAAATCCTCTAAATTCCTAAACCTAAAATGCTTTTCAATTAAATTCAATTTCACAGTCACAGCCACGTAACAAAACAGTGTCCACGTCAATGCGAAACTAACACATACACAGAGCGCTGTTAATATTTTTAACGGTGTTAGCTTGAAGGAGTTAATTGAAATGCATTTTTGAAATTTAGGACCCAATTAAACAAAAATTCAAAAATAGGACCAAATTAAAAAAACTGAACCAAAATTAGGACCAAATGGTTATTTAAGCTTTTTTTTTACTTGTTCACTTATTATTAATTAATAGTTTTATAATTAAGTTGTTAATGTCATATTTATTAAAAAATTAATTTAAAATTTGAGCTTTTAATTATTTAAATATGAAAAATTTATAAAATATCTTTGAATTATATTAATTTTACAAGAATAAGATGTACATTTTACTAGAATAGAAATATTTTTTGTGTAATGATTATTATTAAAATAACACTGTGAAATAAAATGAAAGATAATTTTTTTGCACATAATATAATTTACATCCAAAAAAATATATCATTGGAAATTTTAGTTTTGACTTAATTATTAATAGATTCAATAATTTGAAATAACAAAGAACTATTTATTAGATATATACAATTTTTTTATAGTTATAATTGTATTAAGAGATAAATATGTTTTTAGTCCCTAAACTTCAACATGAGATTGAAATTTGTCCTTGTTTTAAATTTTGTTAAATTTTGGTCATCAAACTTTAAAAATGAATGAATATATAGTCCTTTTAATCCAATTGCGTTAAATTTTTTTGAAATGTAAAACGCGTGTGTGGTTGACATTTTTGTTGTTTACCTTGTTTGAACAGTAATCCACGTCACACAAAAGAATCACGCTGGCCACTGTTCCGTTAACAATTTAGACGAAGTTAAGGAAAAGGAGTTAATTGAAAAAATTTAATGAAAGGTATGACCAAATTGAAAACAATTTCAAAAGTAGGACCCAAGTGAAAAAAGTCAACCAAAACTAGGACCAAATGACTATTTAAGTCTTTTATACTTCCACAGAAGTTTGTCTTGAGTTTCGCTGTGGACAAAATGCCGCTAAGCTTCGGCAGGGTTGCGTCTGGCAAATATTGCCGAAGCACCCCCCAGTCCCAGTCATTGGTCTGAAGCCAGT
>Ga0099823_1007237_pt1 | contig 11255 bp, 7 predicted proteins | sample CowpearedBW_FD_76831 | JGI IMG/M metagenome (GOLD analysis project Ga0099823, IMG submission 76831) | Root nodule microbial communities of legume samples collected from California, USA - Cow pea red BW | ecosystem: Host-associated > Plants > Roots > Nodule | place: USA: California | collected... | reverse complement strand
TTCTTTTTTTTTTTTCTCAAATCTATCCTACCAACCGGCCTAAATGATGAAGGCAATAATTAATGTGATTGGCCGAAACAGTGGATTTCCTCAAAACATAGTTTCTAATGAAGCGCTTGTGACGCCCGTGACTTCTATCCGTTGGTTGCGCATATCCAAGAGACAAATGCTATATAAAAAAGTGAACCTCTTGGGCAAAACCGAGGTTCTGCATTAGTGCCATCACAAAATGGGGTTCCTCGTGCAACTTGTGGCTTTTATATTACTACCTTTGTTAGCGAGTATGAGAGCTGAGGATACTATTAACTCATCTCAACCCTGTGATTTTCGAGCCATATTCAACTTTGGTGACTCCAATTCAGATACTGGCTGCATGGCCGCAGCATTTTACCCTGAGGTTTCGCCATACGGTCAAACTTTCTTCCATGAACCTGTTGGCAGAGCTTCTGACGGTCGTCTTATCATAGATTTCATCGGTAGTCTTTTCAATTTGTTTCTCTTCCTTTTCATTAAATTCCTTTTTTTTTTTTCCGTCACGAAATCCTTTAGTCCAAATGGTCAATAGATACAATCTCCTTCACTCACTACACTGTGAGATTGCTATTAGCGGAAAAGGTTTTCATAAATGGAATACATAATATATTAAAGTATCATCCCGTAACATCTGAACACATACTGTATATAACTACGTAAATTAATTTCTAATAACAAGTTTGATTATTTTCAGTCTGTTTCCCTCTATTTTTCAATAACACAGATTAAGAGCTGATACAAATTCATACATCCTACTGATTCTCTCTCTTTTTTTTTTTATCATTACAACGACACAAATTCATATTTTGTCTATCATTTTATTTGTCATTACTAAGATTTATTTAACTTTATAATTACTAAATCAACCTTGTCAACTTGTCTAGTGTTGATTGAGTGTGAAAAAATTCATATTAATCTTGATACTTAACGAGTAAAGTGATACATTAAAAACTGTAAAAGAATTACGTACTTTTATTGCAATCAACATTGGAAATAATGATTTGATGGCATTTATGATTGCAGCCCAACATCTCCGTTTCCCATTACTGAGTGCTTACATAAACTCAATTGGAACAAGTTATAGGCATGGCGCAAACTTTGCTGCAGGTTCATCAACCATTAGGCGGCAAAATAGAACAGTCTTTGAGGGTGGCACTCCTTTCACTTTCGAAATCCAGATCGAACAGTTCAACCAGTTTAAGCAACGCACGGGAAAGTTCTTCAATCAAGGTTTTTCCGACAACATTAATATACGCATAATATATATAATAATAGCTTATTCTCCATTTTAACGAAATCATATCATATTATAGTAACTTAAATGTGTGCGTGTGTCTGCAGCGAGGAAAAACTCCTTCAGAAGACACTTTCCAAGGCCAGAGGACTTTGCAAAGGCTGTCTACACATTTGATATCGGTCAAAATGATATTGCTGCTGCTATTAACAGAGTGGGCACAGAAGATTCTCATGCAGTGATCTCAGATATTGTGGAACATTTTGCAGAACAAGTTGAAGTAAGTGATTGAAGTTGATGACTTGTGTTTATTTTTATATTTCAATAATGGGACAAGTGGCAGTTAATTAATAATTTCAGAAGTTTTGTAAAATTTGTTTTTTCATTTTAACAAATATCGCTTCCTTTTTTCAGTATTTACATAAACTAGGAGCAAGGACATTTTGGATACATAACTCTGGTCCCATTGGTTGCTTACCAGTGGCCATGCCCGTGCACAACAATGCCACCAACCATACTCAGGAGGCCGGTTATCTTGATCAAAACGGCTGTATCAATTATCAAAACGACATGGCAAGAGAGTTTAATAAAAAGCTGAAGAATTTCGTGCTTAAACTAAGAGCAAAGTTCCTAGATGCCTCTTTCATTTATGTAGACATGTTCTCCGCTAAGTATGAGCTAATAAGTAATGCTAACAAAGAAGGTAACCCTCCCGCACCGACGTCGGTGAATCTATCGATAGTTGCAATCCCATGTGCAAATTTTATATTATTTCTCTCGTCCATTTTACAAGGAACTTTAAAAAGTATTCAAAATCTGATGATAGAAAATAGTAATATTTTAAAATATTAAATTGAAACAATCTCTTAAAAATAGCAAGCAAAAATTATTTAGTCATTCTTTTATATTTATATTTGGGAAGTATTACATTTTAACGTATGAGATTTCAAGGTCAAATGAGGGAGTGTGTGGATGGAATTAATTAATGTTGACATTGATGAAATGTAGGATTCGTGGAGCCTTCAGAAATCTGTTGTGGGTATCATAAGGATGGTTACCACTTGTATTGTGGGAACAAAGCAATGATCAATGGCAAGGAAGTCTTTGCAGGTTCTTGTGGTGATCCTTCCAAGTACATTAGTTGGGATGGAGTGCACTACACGGAAGCCGCAAACCGTTGGATTGCCAATCGAATAATCAACGGTTCCTTTTCTGATCCACCACTTTCACTTACACACTCGTGCCGTGCCGTACCCATTTAGTTACATTTAATTACCACCTTTGTGAATCTATTGCAAGGTGTTTTGTTTAATCATAATTTAAATCTTTTACATTTCTCTTTTATCATGGATGACTGAGTCACTTTCAGCCATGATTTGTTTGTTATGTTGTTCCCTGTTTTATAAAAAAACATATATATTAATACATATTACATTTTCTTTTATTTGTTAGGTTTAATAATACATTTTGTCGTTATATATCCGTTATTGACATTTTTTTATGAATATCAATGATATTTTAATGAAGGATACATATATATATATATATATATATATATATATATATATATATATATATATATATAGATAGATATTCTAAAAATGGATAATTTTAGACCGAAACATCCATCATCAGTAGTGATGTTTGTGTTTGCATTGAAGTATATTTTGATGTTCAGAACTATTTGTTGTCTCATTTACATTCATAATTCTAGTTATTAATATTATTAAAAAAAGTATTTTTAAAATGGTCAATTCTTCTTAAAAGAATTCATGTAGTTCTCTACTAATATTGTAAAGGTATTTTAGATAATAGGTCTTTTTACTCTACAAAATTGTTCAAGATATCTATTATGATTATTTTTGTACTATAAAACATTAGAACATAGTTACTAAAAATTTTCATATTACATGATTTTTTTTAAAAGATTTGTTAAAAAAATTTGTTAGAAAAAACTATTTTTCTACTATTTTTTCTAAGAATCTTAATTGGCAGGTAATTCTTTCATAGGTAATTATTTCCTACAAAATTATAAAATTCGTAAATATTTCCTACAAAATTTGTTATGAAAAGTGTTTTATACAAAATATTTTGCAAAAAAATTGACAGCAATTTCCTATAATTATTTTTCATAACAAAATTTATAAGTATTTCCTAAAAAAAATTCAAAACAAAATTGGCAGGAAATATGAGTTTTTTTTAATAATGAATGATAATTTCTCTATTGACATGGAGATATATTTTACATAATGTTTTTTTTAAGTTATAAATTGTTTGTTCCCCAAAGCATTAAAACTTTGTATACATGTATTTTTCTTTTAATAAGATTTGTGACCTAAGTTTTCGAATCATTTAGCTTTCAAATGCATCTAATGATACTGAATTGCAGATAATTGATTTGGAATTAACAATCATTTAAGTGATGATATAATCACTATTAAAAAACTCATTTCTATCAATTTTATTTTGAATTTTTTTTTAAGAAATACTTATAAATTTTGTTATGAAAAAAAAATCGTAGGAAATTACTGCCAATTGTTTGCAAAATATTTTGTATAAAACACTTTTTACAACAAATTTTAAGAAATATTTGCGAATTTTATAATTTTGTAGAAAATAATTATCCACAAAAGAATTACCTGTGAATCAATATTCTTAAAAAAAAATAGGAGATAAAAAGTATTTTTAGTAGTGAATAATAACTTGACTTAAAAGAGATAGTGCAACCAGTTTGTTAACTAACAAATATAAAGCTTCAATTAAAGACATTGAAAGACACATTAATATTGAGGAATGACAAATCAAATTTGTAAACTAATGTGTTGGTTCTTTTATTATTTATCTTCGATTTTTGAATGTATAACGTGATGTGTTTGAATGCTTTCAATTTGTAATATGTATGAAAATTGATGACCATCATAGGAAACATGAAATGTTATTAGTTGACATGTGTTGTGTTGTTGTACACATTTAAGTTAGATATGTTATAATAGTTTAGGTTAGAAATATTTAACATAATTTAAAAAATAAATAAATAAATTATCATACCCTTGTTATTGGACTATTAATTTTATAAGATAATGCAGAGTTATTAACTTTATTAAAAATTACTATTTCATTTAATCATATTTATAGAATTTAATCTTATTTACTCCTATTATCTATAAATTTACTGTTTATTTCCATCACAGACACAACAAACACAACAACTTATATAAAAGTATTTTTAATGTTTTTAGTCTTTTAAAACATTGATGTTTACAGGATTCAAAGAATATTTGCTACACTCATCCATCTAAGTGATTGTTGTATATCTTGGTTAAGAAGTGTATATAATTTTGTTTTACCTTGTGTAATTGGAACACTTTCTCTTTAAGGGCTCTACATGTCTTAATCCATACTTTTTTTAAGCTTTCCTTTGTTTATAAATTTATCATATATATTGTTGTTTTTTAGTGTATAAGAATAATTATGCTTTATCAACTTTTACTATTAAAAATTATCATATTAGATAAGATTTTTATTAAAAATTTGTTAAAAAAATTTGTAAAAAAAGACTTTTTTCTACTATAAAATTTGTAAGTATTTCTTATAAAATTTGTTGTGAAAAGTGTTTTATACAAAATATTTTAAAAAAAATTGGCAGCAATTTCCTATAAAATTTTTTTCGTAACAAAATTTAGAAGTGTTTTCTACGAAAAAAATTTCAAAACAAAATTGGCAAGAAATATGAGTTTTTTTAGTAGTGTTTCTTTTATCCATTTATATATGTCTTCTTCTTCTTCTTCTTATTATTATTATTATTATTATTATTATTATTATTATTATTATTATTTATTTTTTTATTATATTTTCTAACCATTTATTTATTATTGAATAATTGAAAATTATTGACTCGTGATACGAGCATTAAAATAAATTTCGCATTCTCAACACTAAATTTGTATAATGTAAAATAAAACTAGCTAATTGTGTTTAATCATTTAATTTTATTAGATGCCTCATCTTACTGTTTTTATTTTCTGATAATGATATAAAATGATTTATTTTACTGTACTAATTTTACTTAATATTTTAAATTTAATATTTTGTACTAAATTTTAGGGATTACTATAATGTATCATCTATTTTTTTTTATTTCAATTATTTTTCTATTTTACTTCATTTCTTAATTATTGTAATTTTTTTATAAAATAAAACAAGATCATTTAAAAAAAATCGTAAATATTTTACAGAATAGCTTTTAAGAAAAACTTAAAACAATTTATATGCAATTAATATATTTTAATATGCTGTAACTACTTATAAAATTATCTAAATCAATTTTAAAATTTTAAAATTTGCGTCAAAAAAGTAATTTTAGATAAATAATAATATAGTTCTTACAGTTTATAAATAAATATTCAAGATTTAATTTTATTAAAATAAATTTTAGATAACTTTATATTTAATATATATATATATATATAATAAATATATTACAGTTTTATTATAACAATTAGAAAAACTTAGAATTAATGAATGAATATTTCACAGTATTTTAATATAAAAAATTTAGTGAATAATTTAAAGTAAATATAAAAAAGTGATTACAAATATTAAGAAAATGTTTTAAACAAGAAACGAATTAAAAGAAATTGAACTTCTTCTTTTTTTACTAACAAATTTTAGCTCAATAGTTAAGAAGAAAAAAAATGATCTCATGTTTTATAATTTGAATTATACATTTTAAAAAAATATTTTATGAAAAACATATAGAAACATTAATTATAAAATATTATTTTCAAATATAATATAAATAAATATTTGTTCATTATTATAAAATGTAATTTCTAGTTATAAATTTTAACATTAATATTTTATTTATAAGGCTTATTATTAGTTTTTAATATATGATTAAAAAAAACATCATGTTCATATAAATAAAAATATATAGGTGTTTTTATAAGAAAAAATAAAATAAAAACAGTGTTTTTTTATTTTTATAAAATAATAAAACAAATGAATGATTGTTTGAAACGTAACTTCAACTAGAATTGTTTATCGATTACTTGTCAGAGTCTCAGAGGAAATACACTACATTGTATGTTTTGGATACCAGTTTTAATAATTAAGGAATTATTTTGTATCATAGTTCAAGGAAGTCTTCATGTTAGGTTTTCGATGGAAACAAAATTGATTATATTGGATGAAACACTAGTTATGAATAGATTTTGCTTTAAAGCATAACCTTCATTCAAAGAAGGAAATCTAAGGTTAATTATCTCAATCTGATTATCAGGTAATTAGATTAATTAAACTAAAGTCCAACTAGATAAAACCCATGAACCCTAAATATGAAAGACAAATTTTATGAAGTACATGATTATGTATTCTTGAACATTTATTTTTTGACATTTGAGATTAAATTTCGCATCAGAGTGTCTTTTGTAAGTATCTCTCCCTTTGTTCGAGACGTTCAAAGACGAATATTGTTAAGTTCTATGACGTAGACTTTTAACATTCTCTAAGAGACTTCGAAAAATACACTTCTACCTTCTAAAAACACTTGTTGAATGAAATACAAGTTCATAAAATCAAGTGACTAAAAATATTTATTCTCAATAATATACTGATAACTTCAAATCAAATATCTAAAAATGATCACTTATCATAATATTTTTTATACATGATTTTGTATGTTATTTTTAACTATTAAATTTATTTGAAAAGTTAAATTATTAATTATAAAAAATATCGAAATTATTTATTGCAACAAATATATAATGATTTTTTTACATAGATAATTTTTTTTTCAAAACTCAATACATTATATTATTATTCATTTCATTTTCAAAAAATATTTTATAACAATATATATATATATATATATATATAATTTTTCAATAACATTTCATTATTTATTATAATTATTATTATTTTGTGTCAAATATAATATATAAAATTAATCAATCTTTTTATATATATTATAAGATTTATTTTTATTAATAAATATTAAATTTTGTTATAGAATAAATATCGTGCACGCGTACAAGTTGTGAGAACAAAGCAATGATCAATGGTAAGGAAATCTTTGCAGGTTCTTGTAATGGTCCTTCCAGTTACATTAGTTGGGATGGAGTGCACTACACGCCGCAAATCATTGGAGTGTCAATCGAATACTCAATGTTCAGATCAACCACTTTCCACTTACACGTGCCCAGTCACTAAACATTTAATTACCACCTACGTAAACTATTGTAAGGTTTTTGTTTAATCATAATTTAAATCTTTTACATTTCTATTTTATTATGGATATACCGATACTTTAACTTGGATAATATATCAGTGTCTGACACATATCGTGTCCGATACTTTAGTATACTTTAACAATACTTATCAATGAAATATTTAATTTACAAAATCGTAGTACACTTGTCGCAACCGAAATGGCAACGAGACGACAAAAAACAAAAAAAAAGGGTTTGAAAAGAGATTTGGAGTCGTCACTATAGTTATTACTAGGAAACTATGAAAAACTATGAAAATAAAAAGTCTGCGAAAAAACCAGATTTTTGAATCCGGGAGTCGATTACGTGTAGGGAAGGTGTTAGCATCCTACAACGCCCGTCCAAAGGAGATACCCTTAATTAAACATTCAAAGTTGATAGTGGTTTTCAAAACAGTAATTTTCCCCAAAAACTATTTATTTTTTATTTCTGAGCTCGACAAGGATTGACCTTGATCCTACTTATTCTCATTTAAAGTGAGAAATCATGGTTACACAGTTCTTTAAAAGATATTTTGAAAACTATTTTAAAAATATCAACATTTTTAAACAATGATATATTTATTAAGAACTACGTGATCCTTGATTCTCCATTGTGACATACGTAGAAACAAGGTCAGTCCTTGTTAGGTTCACTTCCAAAAAAAAAATCAAATCATTTTCCAAATAGTTTTCAAAATATCTTTTAAAGAACTACGTAACCATGATTTCTCACTTTAAATGAGAATACGTAGGACCAATGTCAACCCTTGTCGAGCTAAAAAAAAATATTTTGTTTCTTTTTAGTATTATTTGTCTCATTATTTTTGGAGAAAATTACTGTTTTGAAAACCACATCAACTTTGCATGTTTAATTAAGGGTATTACCTTTTGACGGGCGTTGTAGGGTGCTAACACCTTCCCTACATGTTAGTTTTATATTTTTTGGTATTTTTGAAAATTAGTGTGACACGGTGCGGACGATCGGACAAACACTAAACGAAAAAGAAAACTATTTTTGGTATTTTTGAAAATGAGTGTCACACGGTGCGGGCGACCGAACATACACAATAAAGCAAAGGAGAACATTTCTCATTTTTTAGATTTTTTTCTATTTTTTGTAATTTTATAATTTAAAATATTCTTGTTTTCCTTTTTTTTAGAAAATTATAAAGATAGAATTTAATAAAAAATGATAAAAGTGAAAAAACAAAAATAGGAGGGTGCATGAGTAATGTGTGAGGTGCATGAATTAAATGTGATGTGGTTATTAAAGGTGGGAGTGCAACGAGTAAAAGCTGAAAGTAGAGTGAACCTAGAAGGAGGGGTGTGAATTGTGAAAAGTGGGGTGCAGTCAACAAATGGGGACCAATGACATAAGGAGTGCAAAGCGTAAACAAAAAGGGTGCAATGAGTAAACATAAACAGATACAACATAACACAGGAGGTGCAAGGCTAGTAAACATCCAGGTACACATAGCATAATCTAATACTATATACAATTGTGAACTAACAAATGACAACTTCTTGAATATTTTAATATTTCTGAACCATTTGCATTCAAAATTTACTTTCTACAACAGGAAAATATGACTACGTGTCAACCTCTTAGAATTTTGAAGATTAAAAAATAAATCAAAAAGAAATCAGCCTCACATTATTTTGTTCTCACTCTCTGTGTCCAACACACAATATCATCCTCTTTCAAACTTCTCTCTCTTTCCTAAACCTCTTCAGCTTATTCTCTCTCTTTCTCAAACTTCTTCATCTTCTTCTCTCTCTATCTCAAACCTCTTCAGCTTCTTCTCTCTCTTTCTCAAACCTCTCCAGCTTCTTCATCTCTCTCTGAATCACTCACACACAACACTATGGCGAACACCACATCTTCAGCTTCATCTCTCTCTTTCTCACTCACACAGAACACCATCTTTCTCATTTTACACACTTCTTCACCTTTTTTACGAGACTTCATCTATGTCTTTTTGACTCAAACATTCAGATCTACTTAAGTGAGTTTTCTTTATGATTTCAGTTTTTCTTCAGTTGAATGAAATGAGTAGAAGATGGGTCACGGGCAAGAATGAGAACGGTATGTAAAGTATTTATTTTTACTCAACTTTCAATTATTTTCATTCTTCTCAATGAAAAAAAAATAATCTTTTTAGTTCTTTTCTGCTGGATCTCGAGTTTTGATCTCGATTTTGCTCTTAGATCTACTTTGTATTTGTTTTATTTTTGTGTTGCATTGATGTTTTGCTCTCAAAATCATGAGCAACGTGAAGAACACAAAAAAGGTAACAACTTTTCTGTGATTTTTCGTTCTTCTACCATATTTAACTAATCTTCTTTGTTGTATTTCTCTACTAGAGGGATGTTTTGCTTTCAGATCTACTTTGTATTTCTTTTATTTTTGTTTTGGATTGATGTTTTACTCTGAGATTCATGAGCACTGTGAAGAACACCAAAAAGGTTACAACTTTTCTACGATTTTTCATTCTTTTACCATATTTAACTCCTTTTCTTTGTCATATTGATATTTTGCTCTCAGATTTACTTTTGTGTTGTTGTATTTCTGTGTTAGATTGATGTTTTGCTCTGAGATTCATGAGCACCATGAAGAACACCGAAAAGGTAACAACTTTTTGTGTTGCATTGAATTTTGCTCTCAGAATCATGAGCATCGTGAAGAACACGGTAACAACTTTTCTTCGATTTTTCGTTCTTCTACCATATTTAACTAATCTTTTTGTTGTATTTCTTGTTGGATGAATGTTTTGCTCTCAGATCTAATTTGTATTTCTTTTATTTTTGTTTTGGATTGATGTTTTGCTATGAGATTCATGAGCACTGTGAAAAACACAGAAAAGGTAACAACTTTTCTATGATTTTTCGTTCTTTACCATATTTAACTTCTTTTACTTGTTATATTTATCTGTTCAATGGATGTTTTACTCTCAGGTCTACTATTGTTTGTTGTATTTATGTGTTGTATCGATGTTTTCCTTTAAGATTCATGAGTACCGTGAAGAACACCAAAAAATATCAACTTTTCTGTGATTTTTCTACCTGTGTGTTGCACATCTCATAATCATGAGCACCGTGAAGAACACCAAAAAGGTAACAACTATTCTTCTTCTTTGCGATTTTTTTTTCGTCTATCATATTTAACTACTTTTCTTATTTGTTGTATTTTTTCTATTTGATGGATATTTTGCTCTCATATTCATGAACATGGTGAAGAACACAAAAAGGTAACAACTTTTTTTCTTTTCTATGATTTTTTGTTCTTCTACCATAGTCAATTATTTTTCTTACTTTGTAGTATTACTCTATTAGATAGATGATTTTCTCTCAGATTCATGAACACAAAAAATGTAAGAACATTTTTGCTTCTTTGTGATTTTTTGTTCTTCTACCATATTAAACACTTCTCTTTGTAGTTTTTTCTCTATTGGATGGATGTTTACTTGTGAGATTCATGAACACGGTAAAGAACACCAAAACATTAACAACTTCTCTTCTTCTCTTTGATTTTTTGTTCTTATACCGTATTTAACTACTTTTATTTGTAGTATTTGTCTGTTATACCAAGGTTTTTCTTTGATATTCATTAACTAATTGAAGAACGCAAAAAAAGGTCAATGGTTTTCTTCTTCTGTCTTATTTTTTCTTCTTCTACCATATGTAATATCTAACTCATTTTCTTTGTAATATTTAACTGTTAGATCAAGTTTTTTTTTT
>Ga0099823_1007226_pt1 | contig 11263 bp, 4 predicted proteins | sample CowpearedBW_FD_76831 | JGI IMG/M metagenome (GOLD analysis project Ga0099823, IMG submission 76831) | Root nodule microbial communities of legume samples collected from California, USA - Cow pea red BW | ecosystem: Host-associated > Plants > Roots > Nodule | place: USA: California | collected... | reverse complement strand
TTCAGAACCCCAAGCATTAACGGGGGTTTTCGAAACCTCCGGTAAGTTGCGCTACTTCCAGGGGTTGCTAAAAACCCCCGGTAATCCGTTAGCCACGCTTGCTTTTCTGGGGGAATTTCAAACTCCTGGTAAAACCATTAGTGGGGGTTAAAACCCCCAGAAACGCCAAATATAACCCCTATTAAAAACAATTATTTTTGTAGTGCATTGTTAATAAAAAAATATTATTATAACATTTATACAAATAATATATTTGATCTTGAATTGGAGAGAGACAATATTGCTTTATTTTGAAGAAAAAAAAGTTGGTGACTATATTGTTCTATTAGTATAATATTTTTTTACCACTAAATTTTAATGTAAATATCAGTACTTAATTTTGTAAAAATATTTATACTTAATTAGTTTTAATCTTATAAAAAAGAATTAAAAAATATACTTCAATTATTAAAAAAAATTGAGACACAATCGAACAAAAACACAAAAGCGGAGACTAAATTGAAATAATGAAATATATATGGGGACTAAATTAAAATCAGTACAATAAAATTTGCACACGTGACATTATCCTATCACATGACACTGACATTGTCGCGTGTCACAATAGAGACTTGACACATGGCAAAATAAAAATTTTGCAAAAAAAAAATTAAAAAAATTAAAAATTAAAAAAAAAACTAGAGAGTGACACATGGCACACCGTTAATTATTATTTTCTTAAAGGGACCTAATTGAGGCATTTTTCAAAAGTGAAACTAGGGACGCAATTGACACTTTTTTAACCACGGGTACCAAATTGACAAACCTCTACGAAAGTGGGTACCATCCGAGTAATCAAACCTATTTTATATTATGAGTGTGTGAAATAAGTCATAGGAAACAATTTTGGTGGACGAAAACAAAGATTCATTTTAGACAAATACTCATGTCGGGGGCACCGGGATCACACTTAACACTACAAACATGGAGAAAGGACTCACCTATAGCTATATACTGCCTTGGAGCCTTGGACCACCCCCAAAAGGCCAAAAAACCACCATTGGGCACCAGGCTAACTCGTTGGACGAAAATATGACTCGTCCAACGAGTTACAAGTCAGAGAGTGTCGATTTTAGGTCTCGCTGGGCGAGAATGAAGCCGCTGGGCGAGAATGTCGACTCTTATACGCGAATATGTTTATTTAATCATGTTTCTACGAGAATTTTGGGCCTTCCTCCTTTTTCACTAATAGAAACATCTTGGGTGCTTGGAAAAGTCTCTTGGAGGCTGCTAGGAGTGTTGGAAACTCTCCCTTCTCCTTCTTGGGTCTCCTTCTTCCCTTTTCTTCAATTTTGTAAAACCCTAGGTTCTCCATCATGGACAACAATTTTTATTTGTTGAGATTATATGTAAAATACTAAATTATTTTGTAAAACTATGTTGTTAAAATATATATGCTTTTCCAATTCAAGTTAGTGTTTGATTTCCATGCTTCATGCTTGATGTGGATTGTTTCCATGCTTGATTTATGATTCTTAAGGTGTTGGGAAATTAGAATCTAGACTTGAAATTGAATACCTAATGGATGCTTGTGTCTAGGAATAGAACTTGGTTCATTAGTAATCTTGGGCTCTTAACACTAGTGCATGATTTCACTTGTTGAGGATTCAAGGGATTGGAACTTGATGAGTGATCATAGACTCAAAGGCTCTAGGAATAGGATTTGTGTATTCCTGTGAGTTTATTTTAACATGAATATGGAATTGAGATAATTTAGAAAGCATGAGAATGAAGTGGTTGAAGTCTAATCTTGACAAATTATAAATACACTAAATTAATTTCTTGTTGCGCACCAACAATTTGATAAAATACAAAAAAGAGTTTCTTAGTATTTTTTTGAGCTTTGTGTTTAATTGAGTCGTGAATTGCTAGAGTTGTCACTAGAGATGTCAAAAATATTCGTACTCGTGGGTATTCGCGGATAAAACCCACAACGGGTAGAAAATGAATATTGTAAATGGATACCCACGGGTAATGGGTACGAGTTTTTTTTATACCAGCGTGTTAACAGGGCGGGTACGGGTATTATAGTATTCGTACCCGCGAATATCCCTACCTGCTATACTCTAATTTAAATAACAAAAAATTTTAAAAAAATGACTAAAACATTAACATATCGATCTTGAATGGGTTATTTTTTGTTAATTGGTTTTAAAAAGTCTCAATTTCTTTGCAAATTATCATATTACACTATTTAAATGGGTTATTTGCACTTTGTTTGAAATTTATGAATGTTATGCACTTTATTTTTATTTGAATTTATGGTTAAAATATATTGTTAAATATTAAAATTTTCTTTTGTAAATACTCGTGGGTACCCGTGGATATCCATAAATATTAAAAAAATATGTGGGTACCCGCATAACAGATACCTGCACGAATATAGGTACGGGTACGATGCAGATATTTATCCCGCGGGTAGGGTACGGGGGAGCTACTACTCGTATCCTACCCGTCCTGTTGACATTCCTAGTTTTCATGCGTTGCATAAATCCCTTGTGAAAGAGCAATAAAATACTCATTACTTAATATGTGCTACAGGTGCACTTACCGTTTTTCACTAACAAAGGGTTGCTTCTTCCACCTCCTTTTTTTTCCTTCTTACACCCTCATAAGTTATAATATTATCATTTAACCTTTTATTAAAAATCATTAAAATCATAAAACCCTATTTTCACATTCTTTTCTCTTTCTTGTGTCACGAAATGTCTTGCAACTTCCTCCTCCCTTTTCATTTTCTTCTTTTACACAAAAGTCGTGCAGGACTGAAGGAGAAATCTCCCCTCAACGTGTGATGGGAGGTGAAAGGTCAAAGAGAAAGGGATTTTGGAAAACGATGACCATAGGAAAGTAGGTGCTTGGATTATTTGAAAAAAAACATCTAGAATGGATGTTATCCCTCTTGCTTCATTTTCTTCTTTTACACAAAGTCGTGTAGGATTGAAGGATAAATCTCCCCTCAACGTGTGATGGGAGGTGAAAGGTTGAAGAGAAAGGGAGTTTGGAAAACAATTACCATAGGAAAGTAGGTGTTTGGGTTATTTGAAAAAAAAAACATCTAGAATGGATGTTCCAGAAGGTAATTCCAAATTCAGAAATACATTCTAAAACATTCATTCTGAAATATAATATTTTTAATATTCAGATGTGGAATATAAAAATGATTTTCAGAATGAGTGTTTCAAAAGGTATTATCAAATTCAAGAAATGCCTTCTGAAAATCTTGTTCGTAAATTTCTTTTATATTTCAGAAGGGCCATTGGAAATACTTTCTATAATAGTGATTTCGGAATATTAAAAAAATGGTTAAATATGTTTTTTATATCTTAATTTCAGTAAAAAGTAGAATTAGTCAATTTTCGAAACTTTAGATCAATTTAGTTCCTGTTTTAGCAATACTTTGATTTAGTCATTTAAATCAAATTTTGTTAAGTTTATTTGATTTTTTTGCTTCAATGTTAATTGAGAAAAACGTTTAAAACATCAAGTAAACCTACAAAAGTTAATTTAAAAGAACTAAATCCATATATTTTTAAAATTGAAAGACTAACTTGGATCAAAGTTTACAAATTTAACCATAAAAAAATTATATTCCGAATGAATTTTTCAGAAGGCTTTTTTTTTTAATAACTCAAACAACTTCTCCCCATGATTATTTTTCTTCAAATTTCCTTTCTCCTTCGGTCTTTCACCTCCCATCACATGTCAAGTGGGGATTTCAACTTCAATCCTCCACGACTTTGTAAGGAAAAAGAAAATGAAGCATTGATTTCAACTTCAATCCTCCACGACTTTGTAAGGAAAAAGAAAATGAAGCAATAGTTAGGAAGGTGCATAGCATCTCGTGGCGCAAGAAAGGAAAGGAAATATGAAGTTATGATTTTAGGATTTTTAATACTTTTTAATAAAGGATAAAATAGGAATATCATAACTTATGGGGTGCATGAAAAAAAAGAAAGGTGCAATAAGTAGCAGCCATGGGAGATTAAACAACCAATGCTATTGATCTGGTCCAGAATATTTTTGTAAGCCCATAAAAACTGAAGTTCTTTTTTTTTTTTTTTCAATAACACGGGTTATGTGGTAGACTGAAGTCTACGTTTATATTACAAGTAAAAATTTCTGAGAAAATGTAAAACGTGATTTGAATTCATTACGAAATTCAAATTGAATATTTTATTATTGCCATTAATACTATTCATCATCTACGAATACAAAACTACAAAGCAAAAATCCTATAACAATCTAGTTCAAGCATTTAAAATAATATAACTATAAATAGTAACCAATGTTTTATTAGATTTTGAAATAACAAACAAAAGTGAATGTTAGAGGATATATTACAAACTTTTTTTCGTACTACAATTAACCAATTGTTATCTAATCAATGACATATTAGGAATTGGATCAAATCTTTGTACCATGGACAGCCCAATCGTGGATCATAATTTTAAGCCATATATGGGCTTAGGCCTCAAGGAAATGGACCTTACGCAACACTGATACTGAGGCAAAATTCTTCTTACACTCCTGTAATTTCAAACTATATTTTCGCAAATTTCAAATTTTCAAATTTATCCTTTAATTTAAAACAATTCAAAATACATTTGAAAATTTTCAATTTAGAATATGAATTTTATATTTCGAATGATACATTTTAGAATATAAAATAAAAAATACATTCAAATTGTATAAACAAAAACGTATTTTTTTTAAAAAATAATACATGAAAAGGTGCTTTTTAACATTTCTCGCAGCTTATGATACAATGAAAGTGTAGGAAGAAAGAGTTCGATCTTAAACAAAACAATCATTAACTTGGCAATATATGACAGTTAGACTTAGCAAAACTACAACTATTGGGTTCATGAGTAAATCCTTTATTCAAAGCATAACAAACTAATTCGTTGTTGGCAACAACTCAAATTAGGGATTATGGAATTCACTTAACTAATGACTCGACATGTCAAATTGAGTTAACCTGGTTTACACGGGTTACGAGTTGGGTTGAAAATGAGTGAACTCAACCCGACTCATTTTACAGTGAACCAAAAATTTTGTAAGTGGATTGACTCACCAACCCACATAAAAAAATTATTTATAATTAAATAATTTTTTAAGCAATCCATGAGATGACAATCACAATAAAATCAAGAACCAATGTCTTTATCATGCTCACCACCAATGTATGATGAATTATTTTCAAGAAAGTGTTCATATAGTCCAAGAAAACATGACTAATATTACACATTTTTTGTGATGTTATTCAACAAAATATAAATAAAAAAATTACACATTTTTATCATGCTAATTTATAAAAATTTGTTTATAAGACAGTTGATTGAGTAATTTACTATTAAAATTATAATTCAAAATTAAAGTATCAACGTATATAACTTGACAATCAAAGTAATTAAACATTTAAAGTATTCAAATATTATTGAGCAACATTCTAACATTTAAAAATATGAAATTGTGAACCTATATAATTAGGGGTAGTAAATAATTAAAAAAATTTTAAAAAATTGTAAAAAATGTTGGTGGGAAGTGAACCAGGTTAAGTTCAACCCACTTTCAACTGATTTTTTCTTAACCAAACCCAACTCAAACCCGTGATGAGCCAACGGGTTAAAATCTATTTTTACATCTCTACTCAACTCAATCTTTAGATTTTATTTATGATTTGGCCCAACTGAAAAAAGTAACTTATTTTTTTTTTTATAAATAGTGTGATGAGTTTTGTACGAGTGATTTCATAATTATCTTGAAATTCACTTTTTTTTTTTAATATGGACAAACTGTGTTGTGTTTTACTTTTATGTCTTCAAATATTTTAGATAAATTTATTATGACTTTGACTTATTAATTTACTTGAAATTTTGGATTACTTTTTATAAAATTTGTATTATTATTTCAATTAAGTTAATACTTAAAAATTTTAACTTAAAAACAAAAAAGTTTTTCAAAATGTTGATCAATTGACACAATACAATGGAACATGATTAATAGTTCGTTTGATTGGATTGAGTTTAACATAAAATGTTAAAACCCAACCAAATATAATTTTTTAGTAACTTGGTAATGAATATGTGTAGATCTTATCCTATCCAACAGTAAGTAATAGAGAAAATCCTATATATACTTAATCATCTTATGTTTAAACAACGACATAATAATGACCGAAAGAAATAGTAAAAAAATTAGGAACCAAATGTTGTAAAAATAAATTAGAAGACTAAATTATAATTATAAAATATGAGACTATATTGTATTTAAGTGAAATTATAATTTAATATTTAATATATTTTTGTTTCCTTTTTTATTCTTGTGACACCTCAATATATCTTTATTTTGATATTTTCTAAAATAAATTAATATTTTAAAGTGAGTTATTATATTTTAGTTTTGGCTAAATAGTCAATTTAATGTAAGAAGTATTATAATATTTTATTTTTAATACGATAACAAAAATTATAGTCTCAGTTTAACAAATTTGATTATATTAGTTTTATTTCAATTTTGTTAATAATTAATATTTAAGCACATATTTCTTCTCTAGTAATTATCGTATATTTTTTATTAAAAGGAAAATCATAGTAATATGCAGTTAACGTTCTAAAATCAACCAGAGATCTTAAATTTACAAAACGAAAGATAAAGGATAAAAAAGGGTTCCTTCAACGTTATTTACATATTAAAGTCATTTTTTTCTATAATAAAAATTATATTAATCATTATCAGAATTCAAATCAAATTAAAAAAATTAAAATTTTAATACTAAAATTATAATTTTTTTCTTATTATTCTTAAAAATAAATATATAAATAGTTATTATATTCAACCGATCATTTACCCTTTAATTGTTTTACTTTTAAATTTCCCTGTTTCCATACTTTTTTTTTATGGCTTTTAGCCTTTTCACGTCCAAAATACTACCTCTTTCTTTATTTAAAATACATGTTTAAGTTTCCAATTAACCTGCATGCAAGTCCAACATTAATGTTGTTGATGTCCCATTATTATTGTCCATCTCTCATCTATCTACATTACCAATTACTCCTCACTCTGATCAACGTCCGAGAGTTGTCAAATATCCATTGCTTTTCACCAAGTTCATTTTGGAAGAATAATACTATTATGGAAGCTCCTTTCTTTCATATCGTTTTATGAAATCAACTGCTATTGCACAAAACATCACAAATCTTTTTTAGCATGTTTTGTACGCTGACCTCACCCATTTAAGTCTGTCCCGCACTTAATTTATAAAATGCGAACTGAGCTAGTTTGTCCCGCATTGAAGATGTGAGTTGAAAAATTAAAAAATACATAACACTTATTTTTTTCATATAAAGGATTTGGAATGTTCATGCAGAAGTCTAGAAAAAAAATAATTAATATACACAAGTGAAAGTTTTTTTTTGTACGAACTGTGGGCCAATTCGGATAGTCTGCAGGTTATGTTCTTGCAGGCCGGCGAGCTCAATCTCTGAATCCGTCCCACGTTTTTTTGACAGAACGAGTCAAGTTGTCACTCCTAATATAAATATTTAATAAACAAATTACGATATCACAACATTTAAATTACTTTTATTGATCCTAAAGGACTATCCTATTAATAAATATAATGAATTTAGATAATTAAGAAAATATTCATATCAGAATAATTCAAATAAGGGTAATAATGAAAGAAAGAACAATTATATTTCTTGGTTAGACTAATACTTTTATTTTTTAATAGTTTAATATCGTTACGAGTTAAGGTAAAGACAAATTTAAACACACATTTCCCTTCAATTTTTAGAATCTTTTGAAGAAAAAATCACGAGTTTTAGTTTCCAAAGCTGACCATTCTTTGAAAACGGTATCTGTTCGTAAAAAGGCGACAATAAGGTTCTATTTTAATTTTCTTTAAATTTTATATTTTGGAACTAATATTGTTATATATTTATTATTAAATATTTTAGAACTATATCTGTATTCTTTCTTAATCACATATATTTGCCCACATTTTCTTTTACGTAAAACCGCCCTTATGTTGTCGGTCCTGAGCCCCAAGACTTTGGTGGTATGCAACATTAAATGACACACATGGGCGCAACAATTAATCTACAAGAATCCTAGACAATGCATTCAAATTTCGATTCAATTACATAACAACTACGTCACTGTGCTGTCATTTTATGTTTGCATCCTCCAATTACACATAACTGTCACCACTTTTGTTTTTATACCATCTAACCAATTAGTTAACAAATATTTTGTTTTTCCTTTTACAAAAGATGAAAGTTTATTAAAGAAAGTACAAGGAAAACTATATAAGTCACGAATATACAACGAATGAAGTGTGCACTACATGTTATTCCAGCCACTGAAGTTCTCATACTAAATAATATCAGAAAGAATCCACACCTCTATAGCCTACAGAGAGATTACATTTATAGTTCGGGTGTAAAGTTAAATCTTGGTCCATGGTTGTAAGACCGGTTAAAATGTAAATTTTAAATTTAACTTAATTTCACAAAATTAATTTATAAGATGATATTTGTATTTCTGTATTATGAAATTGTTTTATACGTAGTTGACGTGGAACTTTGATGACCGACCACTGCAGATTTGAATTTTTTCTGGAACACTTTGAAAAAAGAAATAATATACTAAGAAATTGTTTGGTGATTCCTTGTTTCCCTAGGTAGAAAAATAAACTGATTGCTAAAACTAATACACATATGCGGGAATATGCCAAACAACTTTGTTCCTCTGCATGTGGTCTCCAATAATTATGAGACTGAATTAACTAAGGATTAGAAGCATAAAGTATAGTGAGTGACTGCAATGCAAGCAAATTGTTTGTGTTCGTGTTTGTTTTTGGTACATATGTTGAGTGTTGTTAAGACGTGTTGGAATGGCATTCCCCGAATAAGAGGCTCCGATCCCGAGAACAATTTTTTAATGCACGATGGCAGATGAAGTCCCCCTGACCACTATTGTAACATTTGCTTTGCCTTTTCTTGTATCTTCCACTATTGGAGTTTTGATGTGTCTGTATAAAGATTCATTATTTGAAAGTACTATAACAGGATATTATTAGGATAAGATAACAAAACAATGACTACTATATATATTACTGCACCAACCTTCATTCGCTCCATTATTGACCTTTACAAACTCAAGAATGAGAGCCATTCAACCAGCATAGGATTCTAATCTTCATCTCCACGTGATTTGTCGCTTTACACCACATGACTCCATCACTTAATATCACACAAGAATTTACACAGAACCTTCCCACTCTCAGCATTATAATCTGAGGTTGGTGGGGGTCATCTTCTCTTGTGTCACTTCTCACTATTTTTTGGAATTTTCTTTGTCATGTCTATTTTCTTCTTACCCTTATACGTTACGTGCTCGTGCTGTCACACCCCTTCAGGAAAATTTCATTTCAATTTCTGTTTTCTACCAACACAGCGAGTGTACAAGTTAAAGGGTAAATTTATAACATTTCAGATTCTTAATTAACCATTAAATACACGTCCCTAATCTAAAATGTTAGACTTTATGTAGTAGTTGGCGCACTAAATGTGGAGGAAAAGGTTATTCAATGGCGATGTGGGACAGTATTGTAAGACCCTGAAACTCTAAAAGAAGAAGATGACAGAAGACTATGAAGCTAAAACTGGGTCTATGGCTAGAGAACCTATTAAGTGGGGCTTTTCTCTCAGTCAATCAACAATAAGAAGCATCTGTCTGTAGCATCTCCATACCCCATTGAAAGGGATTTCACTCCCACTTTGCATTTTGAAACTCCCACGTTTAGATGCTTAGCTTATCTTCACTTTATTACCACCTAGATTTTCTCATTCTTGCGCATGGTCATGAACAGGGCACATAAACATATAGGCCCGCATTCATACAGGAATTCATTAAACTAGTTCAGTTATGTGTTTTTCACTGTTCTTAGGTGAATTAAATCCCAAAAAATCATCTAACAAAAGTTGTTTCATTGGTATACTTTAGTACCCAGATTTAAACGCAGTAACATGAGATACAAGTCCTATATAACCAACTTAACCTACCTTGGTCGGCTTTCTGTACATTTACAAGACTCAATATAGATAGATAGAGTGCATTACTTTATAAATTTACAGATAAGGGAACATGTTTTCTTATGCAATACCAAACAAATCAGATAAACATGCAGCAACAATGTCAATTCTATTTGACTCTCTTCTTTCAGAGAGACAGAGTAAAAATGAAACGAGATTAACACTGGTTGCAGCTAAAACTGGATGAACATCACGCATGCAATGCAAGCAAATAGGTCATCTTTATTCAGATCTTTTTACAAATACCGTAGTCTCTAAACTCCTGAATTTAAGGTCTAGCTAGCTAGATTAATAACACAGACATGAAACGACTTGATAGAATATTATAGTAAGAAGTTACACAAAACTAAATTAATTAGTTCTAGCTAGCTCTAAACTAGCCAATTAAGGTTGGTGAAGGTTACTGTTCCCACCTCTACGATCAATTAGCCCTTTCAACATGGCGTATAAACACAGTTTCTAAGTCCGGTGGAGTGAAGAATTCTCTAGCTCCGCCACGATAGTTGCACTTCAAAGAAGGTTTTCTCTTCCTAGGCGCTGGTGGACACTTCAACGCCGTTGGAATCCTTGCTTCTTCCCCCTTTGGTGTGGTTGAAGAGTCTGCCACGTCACCTTCATCTTCTTCTTCTACCTCTTTCTCCACAGTGGTGGTGTATATTGGCTTCAATGGCGCTCGCAAAGAGATTCCAGCGATGACCCATTTTCTAGTACTATCTGACTCTTCCACTTGTGGCTTCTCCGAGAACCCCATATTTAACCACCAAAAGGGTAATATGAATATGTATGTATAGAAGGGAATAAGCGAAAAAAGATGGTTCTTTACTATATATTTTTTTTTTCCTTTTCTTGTTCACTACTCTTTTGGGTGTAAACTGGTAGAGGAATAATAAAGAGGAATCGGATGAAACCAGTAGGAAAGTGTTGACTAGGAAAAAGCGAGTGGAAAAGAGAGTGAGATGAGGAATAAAGAGGGAAACTAAGAAAAGTTTGCACTGAGAAAGATGGAGAAACTGATTAAAAGAAAAAGGAGGTTTTGGTTAAGGTTGAAAGGAAGTGCTTCTTTGAAGATTGCTGAGAGTGAGGGAACAAAGGAAAAGCCATGTTTAAGAGTTTAAAGACTT
>Ga0099823_1007216_pt1 | contig 11267 bp, 3 predicted proteins | sample CowpearedBW_FD_76831 | JGI IMG/M metagenome (GOLD analysis project Ga0099823, IMG submission 76831) | Root nodule microbial communities of legume samples collected from California, USA - Cow pea red BW | ecosystem: Host-associated > Plants > Roots > Nodule | place: USA: California | collected... | reverse complement strand
TTTTATAATATAATATATATATATATATATATATATATATATATATATATATTCATATTTATATTAGTATTTGATTTCTTATTGTTTCAATATTAATTAATTAATTTTTATAAAATAATAAAAAATTACAAAAAAAATAATAATATTATCAATATTCAATATTAAGAGGAGGGTTGTTTCTTCAATTCAATATCAAATATTTAGAAATAAAGTATAATTATACACATTTCAAGTTATAATACCAAAAAAATTTCATGAGAACCATAACATTCATTAAAGTTACAAATATTAATAAAACCTAGTTGATAAAATTTAAAAATATTTAAAAAAAATATAAAGGAAAACAAATATTTAAATTAAAATACATGTTAAATGTATGTTTATTTCAATTCTTTGAATTATAATGAATCTCTCTTTTATACACTAATAAAAATTATAATACATTACTTGATCAAAATTACGCAAAGAACAAAGATTAAACTAATAATAATCAAATTTTAATATAGATATTGTATTTTTTGAACTTTAATATATGTTGGATAGTGATAAAAATAAAATTCATGATTACATTAAATTTTTATATTATAGTAAATAAAATTTAATTATACAATTATAATGACAACATTACAGTATGATAATGAATTAGAAAATAAAAAATATTTATATAAAATATATCAAAATAGTATTCTACATGATAAAAGAAAACAACAAATAAAAATATTAAAAAATTATCAAATGTATGTCTTAGAAACAATTTGAAATGCTATTGAATGAAATTGTACAAAATAAACAAATGTATAATTGTATAATTAAATGTATGATAAGATGAAAAATACCTTAGATATCTAAGAAAACTTTTCAAATATCAACATAGTCAATATTTGAAAAATAACGAAAATTTTTTTAGCGAAAAAAAAGAGTTAAATGAAAAAAAATAATAATAATATAGTAAAGAAGATAAATTTTTTATATTACCTAGTAAATGAAAGATTTATCCTATTTAACACTTAAATTGAGAGTATTAAATATTCTCATGTGAAAGGAAAATGTACAATAAATAAAAATATTAAAAAAGAATAGAAATATTCAAATGTGAGACATAAAAAATATTTAATTGACATACATTATTCGAACATAATTGCATAAATGTTATTATAAGATAAAAAATATATTTGAGATGCGAATGAATTTCATAACAAATCAAACAATTAGAAGAAATAAAAAATAAAAAATGTATAGTAATATATATATATATATATATATATATATATATAAAAGGTTACTTAATTGACTATAAATATTGTAATATTTCAAACGGGAAGAATATTAAAGCAGGTGTGGGGACGGGGACAGGACGGGATATGTACATCCCTATACCCATCCTCATACCAATTGAAAAAGTCGGAGATTTTCCATACCAAGTAAATGCGTGAATTTCCTGTCAAAACATGAACGAGTTTGAGCAATATTTACGGGGTCGGGTTTATTTGTCATCCCTACACCTTATAATGTTTATTTGTTATCCCTACACCTTATACATAGAGGGGACATTGAGAAAACATTTTGGAATGTCCATTTTTTATAAGATTAAATATGTTTTTGGTTCCTTAACTTTCAGTAAAAATTAGAATTAATCTTTCTTTGAAATTTTGACCAAATTTAGTCCCCTGACTTAAAAAATGTGCGAATTTAGTCTTTTTAACCAGATTTTGTGAAATTTATTTCACGTTTCAAACGCGTTTCACGATAGCATTTGAATTGTTTATATCGTTTAACACATTTTCGCTTCAGTGTTAAATAAAAAACATGTTTGATACATCAAATCGACTTAACAAAATTTGAAAATTTGGTTAAAAGGACTAAATTTATGGTTAAAATACTAAATTTACGCAGTTTTAAAATTGAAAACTAAATTGAGCAAAAGTTTTGAAGATGGACTAATTCCAATTTTCACATAAAATAAAGAGACTACAAATATATTTAACTTTTTTAGATGTTTACACAAATTTTGAAAATGTTAAACATATTAATTACACTAAAATTAAAAAAATATTTTTTTCTTACATATTGATTGATACATATTAATTTAACTGAATTTCATCACTTCTTATACAATGTTACATAATTTGAGTGACTAAGTTACGGAAAAACATTGCTTTTAAAGAAAAGTAATGACAAAATATTCGTGACTGACTTCTATTTTAGAGGAGATTTATAGCCACAATTATGAATTATATTTGGCATGAATATTCCTAAAATAATAGTTCTTCTAAGTTTGATCTTCCAATTCTAATGAGGTTATTGAGACAACCGAGGTAGAAGACTTGAGAAAAAGACATTTAACGTTACCATCCATGATTTAGTTTCCACAACCACTTTATTTGTCTGTTAGTACAGTATACTATATAGTCATAGATTCGAAATAGAGGACATTAATCTTTTTAACAAGATAGCAATGGGTTAAATTGAATTTTAACTAAAAATTAATTGTATTTTTTTTCATTTTATAATATATCTATATATATATATATATATATATTTAATTTAAATAATTATATTTTCCTCACTACTTTCAAAATATTTAGATATTTTAGCCTCAAGTGAAATTAACCTTTTAAAAACGGTTAACAAGAACCATTAATCAATTTTCCGTAGACAGTAAAGTTCTATTTGTTAATTTTCACTTATATTTATATTTATATAAATAGTCATTTCAGAATAACAAGTCTTGTTATAGTTATGATAAAAAAATTATAATTTAGTAAAATAATTTTATTATTTTTATTAGTTTTTTCTAAAAATTTTAATTACTGTGGTAATTTAAGATCTGTTTGGTTTTTAATAATTCTTACATGTTTATTGTAAAAAAAAAAATCTTTAATATAAAATTAACTTTAAAGCAAACATTTTTCCATTTCTTTCTTGCTTTGTAAATTTAAATCATTCTTTTTATTTTTTTTTATAAATTTAAAATCTATTGTATTTTTTTATAAATTTAAAATCTATTGTAGTTCTTTCAATATTAATTGTATATTAATAAAAATACATGACAATTAATAAAGATTAAATAAGTTTTCAATTGTCACAATTGAATTAATAGAATTTAAAGTTTCTGAACTGAGACTTTAATGTATTTTTTTATTGTACTAAAAAAGATATATCAATACTTATTATACTTAAATGATTATTCATCTTATTTCTATTTATTATAAAATATTAAAAATAGAATGATAACCTTTTTACTCATACAAATTTCTTAAAAATTATTGGTAATGAATGTTTTTAAATTAATTTTCTTTTTCTTTCTATTTATTAGGAGGGATGGAACCCACGATATTTGCTTTCTTTCCCTCACAACAATATTCTTGTATTAGTGTTATTTTTGGCAAGAAAAGTCTTAAACTTATTGATTTTCTCACGACAACAAAAAATAACTTTTAAATAATAAATTTTAGTAATAAAAAATTTATTTAGGGATCAATTTTGTTGTTAAAGACTAAATTATAGTCTAATTTTTTTTTATAACAAAAAACTTGATAGTTAATTTAATTGATTAATTTAGAGACAAATTTATAATAAAAGTTATTTAGTTACTAATGTACAGATCAATTATAAAATTTTGAAATCATTTTAGTTACTTCACCTTCTTTATATATTATGCATTTCACAAAAGTAAATGAACGTATAAAAACTGAACAAGAACTCTTGTAACCTGAAATCGACAGCAGACTTATTGTGTGGACTATGAGTTGCATATACTTGAACAATTCACTCACGTCTCTTAATAAATTCAACTCAGATTTTTTCTAAATGTAGAAAATAGAAAAGACAAAACTATATTTATCTATTATATTATATTGAAGGTGTTAAGAATGTTCTCTTAACATTTTGAAGTGACTCTACTAAGAATACTTTTTTTAATGAGTAATTTGTAGTAACGATATAACAAATATTGGCCACAGAAATAAGAATCAATTATAAAAGTTTTTGTGCATATTCTTTATCCAGTGTGTGAAACAAAATTAAATGAAAGATGCATTTTCTCACCTTTTGCCTTTGACTTAGTCAGCAAATTCTATTCATCTTTCTCATTTACTTAGTTTACAGTATCATCATAGTTTAGTTAATTTACGTAAACAGGTTGCAAAAGGATGTGGACTTTAACATACGAGTCAGAGATGAAGTCGTCATATTTTTTTTTTTCTGTTTTATATATTGCTTTTTTAAATGTAAAGTCATTAAAAAATGTATGAAGACTTCAGTTTGAATTTTTTTAATTGTATTTTTATTATTTATTTAAATGTAATATTAATTTGTTTAAAGTAAAGAAATATATAATTTCTATTTTGTTATATTTTAATGATTTATTTTTTATTTTTTTATTTAACTAATTTAATGTTTAAAAATAATTTAATGAATACATGACAAAATAATAAAGCCAAATAAAATGTTGTAAATATATTTATACGATCTTAAAGAAATTATAAATAATTGAAATGAAATACATTATTCCATTATAAATATTTTCATTATTTTTAGTTTCCTCAAGTTTTTATTAATATAATTACAATTTTTCTTTTGTTTTATTATTTTGTAATGTATTCAATTCATTAAATTATTTTATTAATTTTAAAACAATTAAATAATTTTCCTTTAATTTTGTTATATAATTTTTTAATATTATATAAACAACATTATATATTAATTTTTTTTTCAATGCAATAAAAATATGAAGACATATCTGCCTTTTTTAGTATATATAATTAAAACAAAAATTAGAAGAAAATACTTCTACGGGTTCTAATCATGTTAATTTTTTCTTCTTTCTTTTAAACTTAGGATATAAACTTGTCATCCTATAGAAACTTATTTTATAGGTTGTTATTGACGTGTGAAGAATTTGTAACCAGTAATTATTAAGAAGTTGTTAGAAGGTCAATTTATAGATCCTATGGTTCAACATTTCTAGTCCCATTAATTGCATCCATCCATAATTAGTTAACTCAATTCATAAAAATATCCCTTAATTGATATTGAAGATCCTAATTTTATTCATAAAATATGAAAATTTCATTTTCTAAATAAGTTTTATGTTAAATATTATTATAAATTTTGACATTTCAAATATACTAATAGTCCAAAATTCATCAAGTTTTCTTTTGTTTTAATGAGAATGAATTAAATAAATATTGTCCATATTCTTACACTAAAATACTATTATAAGAAAAAGTCTCTAATGTTCTTAATAACATTAATACTAGTTTTGTTTGTATAAGTATCAGAAGGTAAGGTAGGTCGACTCACAATCCAATAATGTAAATTTTCTAGTAAGAGAATTATTGAGGGAGAGATTATTGGAGGTAACATTAATTGTTCTATGACGGAGGCGAGTTGGCCGAGTCACAATCGAATCGTAATAACACTTAAACTGTTATGTTCTTAAATAAAAAAAATTGTGTCATGACTAATAGTTATAACTTTTAGTCTAGTGATAAATCTTCAATATAACATTAACTTGTATAATTGAACAAATAAATAAATTAAGCATCTAAACTACTCAATAACTATTGAACAATATTCCAATCTTCTAATAAACCAAAGTGTCAACTATATAATTACAAGTATTAAATCATTATAGTGAAAAACTTATGAAAAATAATATAAAGGATTATTATTGGTGATTTATGTTCTCAACTCACCTCCAACCTCGTTTAACTTACAAGTTAAATGGGTTGGATTCCAATTTAGCCCACGTTTAAAAAACATTACTTTTTTTTTTCAATTTAACTTAATTCAAACTCATAATGAGTCCTATCGACCATAGTTTTTAGTCTTTTTTGTCATTCCTACATTTGTGATTAACATAAAAGCAATTAGAACGTTCAATTTTTAATCTACTTAATAATTAAATTCAAACCCAACCTAACTATACTTTACATTGCACATATGATTGACACATAAGTTAAATAAAAGAGCTCCAGTCTAAAAATCTAACAAATTGTGGTGATATTAAATATGAGAAAAATATGTTGGAAGAATATCTCTTTGTCTACATGAGTCCCATGTAAGTCATGGTTAAAAATTTTATTGTTTAATGATCATTATGATTGATGTGATGATATTCTACATGAAAGAAGCCTTAAAGAAACAATTCATGCAAAACTATTAGACAAAAATTGATAAAATAAATAATGCAAATGATTCAAATATATTTTAATTTTATTACCTAAGACAATAATGTGAAGTTATAGGAAGATCAATAGAAATTTAATTTGATTGGATTTTGAAGATATGTATAGGGTTAGAATGATTTTTATTCTTCTTTATTTTATTTGATTATTTTTGTCATTTTAATTGAATAAAACTATCAATTTGACTTTCAAAAAAAATCCTACTCCTTTTAACGGATTAAAATCTAGTTTTAATTTATTAAATTCACTTGAGTTAGAATTTATTTTTTACTATCTTAATTTGTTCTTTGATGTTTTTAATCACTTATAATCACTTGTAATCACTTAACCTAACTTTTTTAATCTATTTTCAAAATGAAATCATTTTTTGTGTTTTATCAAATTAAAGAAACATCTCATTCAATTATTTTTTTTATAGAGCTTTTATCTTACTTTATATTTTCTTATACCACTTGTACATTCTTAACTTGTTCACCTTATTTTTGTCTCTTTATTGTTTTATGATTGAGTACTAGTAGTTTTAACATACAATTTCATTATTCTTCTATTTTATCTATTTACTTATTCAATAATGGCTTCATGAGAGTATGGTGTCCAAAAGGGAAGATCATTATATTGTTGATGCATTCAACATGGTTATGGAATATAATAGTTGCTCGACAAACAAAAATTCTAGAGTAAAAGGCTTTCTTATTTTGAGTTTGAACCTTATTTGAAATGTTAAGTTTTATTTTAATGGATTAAAAGTTGTTTTAATATGTTAAAAACTTCTTTAAAAAATCTTATAGGAACAGTGTTATGTATATTAACTCGTATTGTTTTCTTAAAGAGTTATAGTAAAAGTTGAAAACGTATTAGATTGATCATAATTACACAATTGGATATAACTGTTATGAGAGAGTAAACCTATATAAATTTTTACGTTTTTTTTATACATTTTCAATCGATATATTTTTCTTTTACATATTTGGTGAACCTTCAATATTATATTTCAAATATTTAATATTTTTTTATCTCAAATATTATACTTCAATTAATTAATATAATTTTTCTCGTTTTTTTCTTCGTGAATTTATTAGGCAATATCTTTAAACAAAATAAATAAGGTTTTTCAATCTATTTTTTTATATGTGGCTGAGGTCTACTCACTTGATTTCACTTGATTCTGGCGAATCCAAACAAGCTACATTAATTCATTTGAAAATTATATAGTATGGACCGTTTGATCAAATTATTGACTCTTTCGTCAAGTTATTGACCGAATGGTTAATTAGTCAGTCAACAACTTATTTGTCAATCTTTATCAGAAAGATCGAACGGTCAAACCTAAGTTGCTCAAGATAGGAAAACCATCCTCATTAAGCCCATAATTAGGATTAGATGAATGTGGGTCATAATTAGGTCATCTCTAATCAAAAGTCTATTAGAAAAATTATAAATAGATGTCAAAGATAAGATGATAGGTTACATACTAAATACACATTTATTACCCTTGCATGTAGATGGAGCTTACTTCAGCATCGAAGGATTGTTGACAGATACCCATGATCGATGTTAACACACAAGAAACAAACTTAGAGCAAGGAGCTTTGGACAACTAACAATTAGAAAGGTACTGCGTCAACCCTACATACTAAAACATTTTGGTGCTCATCGTGGGGCTCAAACCCATGACCACAAGGTTTAGAGCCTTGTGGTCATAACTATTCGCATCTAATGGCTTGGAACAATTTTGTCGTTTTGTATCCCCATGCAGGCACAAAATTCAAAGCATCTTAATGGTCACTCTCAATGGTCATAATCTAAGGTAAATTGTGGACGATCTAAGTTGGTAACATAGAACATAAAGCAGTCAAAAGACAAACCTCTTCGTATGGACCGTTTATAGTATGGATTGTCCGATCAAGTTGTTGACCGAATGGTCAATTAGTCAACAACTTATTTGTTAATCTTTATCTGAAAAATCAAATGGTCAAACCTAAGCAGCTAAAGAGAAGAAAACTATCCTAATTAAACTCTTAATTATGATTAGATGAATGTGAGATGTAATTAGGTTATCTCTAATCAAAAATACATTGAGAAAACTATAAATAGATGAGGTCCAAAATAAGGTGAGGTTATACATTTATTATCTTGCAATTAGACCCAAATGAATTTAGCATCAAATGACCCTTAATAGGTATTCCAATTGATGTTGACATACAAGAAATAAACTTGGAACAAAAAACTTGGAACAATACTTAAAAAAGTTACCCTACATATTGAAACAAAAATCATTAATAAGGTTCAAATGATCAAAATAAAGTAAACAAGTAGATTTAAATATAAATATAATTTTAATATCTTAATTACACTAATTCTCTTTGTAATCCCATTTTCATTTGAAGTTAGACTATGCTTAAAAGGAAAAGTACATAAGTAAAAACAGTGAATAAAGGCACCAACAAATGCAAGGGTTTTGTACAAAAGAAGTTGCCTACTAAAGTGTTGGATAAAATAAAATAATTAATAAACATGTGAAAAGGACAGTCCATAGGTTTGATTTGATGTGATTCACAGAAACACGAGTAGATTAGATCAAATAATAAAATAAAAAGTTGTGATGGATTGAGAAAAGAGGTACATATGCTTTTTCTAAGAAGAAAAGGGAATGAGAAGAAGTGAAGTTGGTAGGAAATGTTCTTTCTATATAAAAAAATTCCCAAGAGAAAGGAGATAAGAAAATGAAAGTTGATTCATAGTATTTGGTGATATGGTAGGTCACTCTTCTTATTTTATTTAACTTACTATAACACCACAAAAATTATTAGATGAAGTTTCAAAATATTCTCATTTAAAATTTTTTAACATACTATTAATTGATCGTTTTCTTCTACATTCATAGTATTTTTAATGTTGCTGTGATTTTGCATAATATTTAAAACAGCTTAAAGTTCAATATTTTAAAGAAATTTTTTTTATGAATATCTAAAATCTAAAATATCGGTGAACATCTCATTTATCGAGAGAGAGAGAAAGAGGAAACAAAATTTATAGGTTTATAAGATATAATGTGAACAAAAGAGATAGGAAAGAAAAAAACTTAAATATTTATTTATTTATTTTTAGAATCATGAATCTCTTTCATTTATTTATCTATTAAATTATTAGAATGATAGACTCGTTAAACTTAAAATTAATTTTATTATAAGATGCAATTAACTGATTAATTGGAATTGAGGAAAAATATTTAATTTGATATATAATATGAAATGTATATTTTATTTATATATCTTTGAACATTGATGATTATCTACAAATTGAATGTACTCCAGTAGCTAGATATTGAACCAAAAGAAACATCTTTAACAAGAGTATTTTCCATATAGAAAAAGAAATGAAATAAAAATATTGTAGATTTAATCTGATAAAAGTTTAAACAGTATTTTCAATTTGAATGCTATAAAAGAAGTTGTGGTGAGAGTGGAAAATGGGGCGGTGCAGTGGTGGAAGAAGTAGTGGGATTGTGGGCCCGACCTAAAGCTTCCAAAAGCTTTCGTAAGCGAAACAATGGCCATTCAAAACCCTCCTTTTCTTTCCTCTCTCAACTTTCATCATGTTTTAAATGAATCAATCTTTCAATGAGTGCATCTTCTTCACAAGTCAAATTTCAGAGTTTAAATACTTTTTTTTTTATAATAAACAATGCATCAATAAAAAAATAATATAAGGTTAAATATGGTTTTACTTTCTAAATTTTAATCAGATATTGAAATTTATATTTAATTAAAAGTTTAATATATTTTAATTTACAAACTTTAAAAATAAATAGATATAATCTTGTTAATTTTATTGATTACATATTTTTGATATATCAAAAGCGGTTTTTATTTGACATTGAAACAATAACATGTTAAATTGTATAAACAACTCAATTGTTAACATAAAATGTATTTGACATGTAAAGAAATTAATATAATTAGTTAAATGGACTGTATCAATTATTTTTAAAATTTGATAATCAAAATATATCAAATTTTCAGAAAAAAACAAATTGTAATTTCGCACTTAAAATTTAAAATTAAAATATATATATATATATATATATATATATATATGGTGCATTTTGTTTTATATTTCACTGTGCATTTGGATTAGGTTAATTGGTGTTAAGTAATTTAGATTTTGCAGGTGAATTCCTAATAATGCTTTGGTCATTCGCACATCAAACCTATTGGGTATAGTACAATGACTTCAGCAATGCACTAGCTTGACGCAATAATAATTCTAATTAAGTTGCTAACCCTATAAATAATAATACTAATTAAGTTGATAATGTGGTTTACACACAACAGAAAGACATGTTCTGAAAGTGAGAGTGAGAGATATATAATAATGGTGTTATTATTTTTGAAAAATCACGTAAGAAAAAAGAAAGAATGAAAGAATTATAGTGTCACATTGCACTGAAGTGGTTGTTTGGTCCACAACCCTTGCCAAAAGTTGCAATAGTTTGTAGTTCGGGCTTTGGATATGACTGTTTGCCAACGCAACATAAACTTATATAGATACCAACAATTTAGATGCCTCTAGTTTTCTGAAACCCACTCACCTAGAGAAAATAAAAGTTAACATAGAGAATTATATAATTATTTTTCAACACCAACCTTTCCCAATTTTATATATGTCTATGATACATCCTAGTTATCTATTATTATTTATGTCTATAACTTTATCTGATGTTTATAATAGTAATTCTAATGATGGGTATTCAAAAGCCTACTTTTATTCCTTGATGAAAAAAAAAAAAGCCTACTTCAAAATTTTGAAGGATGTGCCAATTTTCTTTTCATGAAAAATAATTTTACACGTCTAAAATTGCCTTGTCAAAATGTTCTTTTGGACAAGGTGTTCTTTTGGGATAAAATAAACATTTTAGAATGTATTTGAATTATAGTTAAAAAAAATTAAATTTAGTTGAATGAAGCAGAATATTTTGTTTAAAGGAAAAAAAATTATGATTTTGTTTTAAAAACAATTCACGTTTGGAAACATGGATTTATATATATTTTTTATATATAAAAAATATATATAAAT
>Ga0099823_1007202_pt1 | contig 11277 bp, 5 predicted proteins | sample CowpearedBW_FD_76831 | JGI IMG/M metagenome (GOLD analysis project Ga0099823, IMG submission 76831) | Root nodule microbial communities of legume samples collected from California, USA - Cow pea red BW | ecosystem: Host-associated > Plants > Roots > Nodule | place: USA: California | collected... | reverse complement strand
GCCTTGTGAGGCCTAATATCTCTTCAGCTTAATTTCACAAAAATGAGACCCCCTTAACCTCCCTCGACCATCCTATTTAACAATCATACCTCCTCAAATTTTAGTTATGCAAAATCAATAATGTTTAATTCAGATGTTTTGTTCAGTTGCAACTTTCCTACTTCTTCTCTCAGTCCCCCTCACAATACATGCCAATACCAATCATGTGTAGGTTTAATAAAAAACAGTTATCCATTTGTTTCTGCACTGCAAAGGGGCTATTTTATGACATAATTTGGTTGTGGTTCTCGATGAACCCAGGATGCGTCATTTCCCCTTCTAGATTGTTTAAAAAAAAATTACTGAGTAGAGAAGAGGCTATGGTATCATTTAGGGAGATTAACAATGACGAGGGTATGACATCATTGTACATGGCAGGAGAATAGTGTAAATATTTTCCAGGATGTCTGTTTTCCCATTTATTTGTCAAATAATGTTTTTTTAATGGACCCCTGATCCTTGGTAGTGCCCATTTCAAAGGAATTTCTATAATTGATAGGCAAAGAGATTGTGAGTTTTGTTGCACTCATGAGCCATTTCAAATGAGATAAAAACAGAATCTTAAAAGGCAACAATACATTAAGCAGGTTGTTTATGAAGTTTACTACTACAAATTCTATACAACCCAAATATTAACGTTCACTTTTTCTTTAGTAATTTAACATATACGTGTATACATGAACTCCATCACAAAATGTAAGTAGAGCCTCTTGGCCCTGTGACAATATAGCACAACTCATTTTGGTATATCTTGACCTTGTTAAAGCAAAAGAACACCCCCCCTAGGAAACAGTACCCACTAAAAAAAAGTAACAGTTAAGATTTGAAAGATTTCCATCACAGGAGTCGTAGAAAATTAAAGAAAAGGCACTGAGAAAAATAAATGAAGACACAATCTTACTTCATCATCCTTTCCATTCATTGGAAGGGAGACACTTGCTTTAGCTTTGGATAAAATTATCCCATCTTTTTCTGCAGCATCTTGTAAGGAAGCTCGAATAAACTCTGCTGAAAGAATGCTACCAAAATAATACAATACATTACTAAATGTCCAGTACAAAATATAACTTTAGCCTTTTCTTTCACATATTTAAAATCCAATTTTAGCAATATATAAATAATAATAACCAAAAGTCAATATTACAAAGTTCATAATACCAAGGGACAAAGAAAACATGTTTAAAAAACAAAGAAGTTTAAAATATTTCAAAATAAGGATGGAATTACTTCCTAAACATAACTATTGAAATCGTGATTGGCACAAAATCATTTGATATGAATTTTTACACAATTGATAGACTGAAGAGCCAATCACACAATAGCCGGAGTAACAGCTCAAATTGGCAGAATTGTAAGATTCAGTACAGAAATTGAATCAAGGACCCAATGTCTACTTATGATAACTAATGCAACCCAAAGCCAAAAAAGCTGCATTTTCTGTAGAGAAAAGAATAATGATACATTGACAAAAAGCACTGTTCTTACTTAGTGAGGAGAGAAAAAGCTATTTTATTTATTTATTTCTTCTTATCTGTCCTTTGCCATTGAATGTGAAGATGGATAGAATAAGGAGACAGAACAAAGGTACAAACTTTGGAGATTGAACTAGAACTAGGTTAAGTTGCTACTGGATAGTAATATTCAATTTATGTCTCTACAAGTTTGTTCCATAAAATTATGATTATAATGTTTTGTGATCAATTCCTGGTTTAAAATTATTACTATCAGATTTATGTGTATGGAATACAATATTACGCATTAACTCTATGTATTTCAAGATATTTTTCATTGTGTCTAAATCTTATGATTCAATAGGTAAATATGGTTTCAACCCATCTAAGCAATTAGTTCAACCCTATTCTCTTCTAATTATTACTCAGCTCCATAAAATCAAGAAAGTAGAAAGCGCTATTTACTGAATTTTCAGATACAATTAGTACATCATAAGTGGCGTACCTGTTTATGGATTCTATAAAGCCTATTACATGATCTCTAAGATGCCTAAAGCAATGTAGACCACTGAGCTCATCTCCATCCTGCAAAAGTTACAGGAAATAAACAAGATAAATCAGAACAGAATGTTTTCTTCAACTGTCAAGAATCCCATCATGCTATGTCATAAACAGTCTACCAAAAAAACTACCCAAGTTCAACACAGTGACTGATATCAGCTAAGCATTAATCTCTAGTCTGATCAAGCTAAGTTAAAAACAGTATCCATCCCAAGACCATCATTTACAAGCAAACACATCTACACCATATTGCACAATGATTAAAGGGATACCAGTAAATGTTGCAAATCATCAGTCACATCCAGCGCCCCAGCACAATCTGCAGATGCAACAAGCTGTATCACAGCAAAACCACATCAACTTGAAAGCCTCAAAAATAACTCAAACACAACCAAAATAATAAAGAAAAGGCCAAAAACTAAACACATATATGCCCAACACTGAATCAATAAAGATTGCTAAACAAAAAGAAATTTGGAATGTTTATCACGGAGAGGAGAGGAATAATAAGTTATAGAATTTTCTGGATTCTTTTAGTGTTGAGTTGGCAATTTGTTAGATTGGTTAAGAGTCTGTTAGAATGAGCACATGGCCTAGATTAGCTATATATTCTTGTAATTTGCTTAATTAAGGTGCTGAATAGAATACTGATCCTCTTCCTTTGTCCTTTTTTGTGAGGGGTATCACTGACATCAAATACAAAGAATCTATACCAACATAATTTTGGTGCTTTCCTTGAGAGTCACTCTTTAGTACCATCGCTAACAGCACTCAATCGAAGAATTCCAATTCACAACCTAACCAGCATGATGATATTGTGCGAATCATCTTTAACTGACGATATTGATGAAGTTGTCAATAGAGTATTTGTATTAGAAGGCTGCCCAACTGCAAATTCTTATGAATCTCCTCTTAGTACCAATTCCACTCAATAATATTTTCCAAAGCAGGACATTCCTCATTTTGACAGCCAAGATCGTCATGCCTGAATTTTCAAAAAACTGTCATTTTTTTATCATCAAGCTACCCTGCTGAAGAATGCAACATTGTTTCTTCATTTTACCATGATGTAGTACCTATGGACGTATCATAACAGTCAGACTTAATAATAGATGCAATTTTTCCAACGTTTGGAGACACATTTCACTCTCATGGACTTTGACAACCTTGAAAGTAAGCTTTTCAAACTTACCCAAACGTTCACAGTTGCTAATGATTACTTGAGTAATTTTGAGCCCTAGCTAACCATATTGTTGGGTTGAATCCTTATATCTTGCTGAAATGCTTCATTTCAGGGTTGAAGTCGAAGATTAAATGCAAAGTCCTTGCCCACCAACTCTACACCCTATCGCAAGTGACAGGCCTTGCAATATTTCATTAAGCTGTGTTTTTTGAACTCATTTTCTCCTCCCTTGAACTCTTGGACATTCACTTGTATCCACTGCCGTTCTTCCAAACCATCACCCCTAAACAACTACCACCATTGCTACCAACAGCACAACCTCAAACTTAAGTATAAACATCTCTTTGATGTCAAAATTATGGATCGTCAAGAACATGAGATCTATTTTTGTTGTGAAAAAAATTTCTCTTGTAACCACCATTGTAGACATTCCTTCTTGGTAGTGATCAAAGAGGAGGACACTCCACTTCAAGGTGTTGTTGGTGAACAAAATGCCAAAGGGGACTTTGAGTAAGGCAGACCTCACTCCCCTTTTAGAGGCCCAACTGAGCTCTCATGCACTGGCTGGTTCAAAGACCTTAGATCAAACATTGCGAGTCTTGGGGCATGCGGCTCACCACCCAGTCTGCGTGTAGGTGGATAGTAGGAGTACCCACAATTTTACCCAACAATAGAATGTGTTTGCATTGGGCTTTAAGGGATTTCTACAACTCAATTGAAGGTATTGGTCAGTAATAGAGAGTTACTAACATGAGACAGTGAACGTCTCAATGATGATTCAAGGCCATCAATTCGTGGTTGACCTTTATGTAGAGGAGATTAGTGGTTCAAGTATGTAAAGCTTCAACCTGACGAACTTCTGTTTCTGGTGTGAAGTATCACAAGTTCTCTAAGCGCTTTTATGGTCCTTATCAGATATAGACCGCATTTGACCCATGGCCTACATACTTACCTAGCCTTCCTACTCTAAAATTCACAATGTTTTCACTGCCCACTTTTGAAAGCAAATGTGGGGGCCCCTCCATACTCTGACGAGGTTCATTCCAATTAGTGGACAACAGTCCATTAGTTTTGCCATTAGCTACACTGGGGTTCAAGAAAAAAATCTGTAAGTGGAAGTTCAGTTAAGATAGCTCTAGTGCACTGGCAAGGCCTTTCTCCGGATGACACTTCTTGGAAGAATTTGGATGATCTGCCACTTCCAACCTTGAGGGCAAGGTTACTTCTGATGGGATGGTATTGGTGTGAACATGCAGATAGGCCTAGACCAGTACGCCCAAGTGGATTGAGAAACAGAAAAGAAATTCAGAATATGTTTATTACTAAGAGGAGAGGAATAAGATCTAGAATTTGCTGTTACATTTTGTTAGTGCTGAATTGGCAATTTGTTAGATTGGTTATAAGGAATTCCGTTAGAATGAGCACATGGCCTATATTGACTGCTTATCATTGCAATTTCCTTTATTGAGGTGCTGAATAGAATGCTGAGCCTCTTCCTTTATCCTTTCTTGAGGAGGTATCTCTGACCTTGAATACAGAGAATCATCTCCCCCATCAGCATTAATGACAGGGTAATTAGTATTTAACAACCACCTTCAAATTCTCCAAATTAATCCACAACCCTACCTAACAACAATAACTCTAAGACACAAGCACAGCTTCGCATGGGACAAACTCAGATACAATTTCATGGGTATTTTCGGTGTTACTTATGTTGATGATCTTTACCACAAGCTTTTATTATGCCAATTACTTATATAATTCTGATTGGATAACAGCTCCAAAAAGTATGTTAGGACTTACATCTAACTTTCTCCTCTAGCCCTCACAATCCTACTCAACAAAGTTTCGACACTCACGACGCTACACTCTTCACAAAAACATCAACAACGGCGAAAAACAGAAACATCACAATAAAAATGCAAAAGCAAGAGTACCAATTTGAGAGCTGAGAGAGCCTGGTTGACGTAGAATATTAGCCGGAGTTTCTGCAGGAGCGCCAAGAGGTTGGTCCTGGTGCCATTGAGCTCCTGAATCTGGCGCGCGTCGTGGACCAAATCGGCGTCGAGGAGGCGAATGGTGTCCTTGAGATGGCGAATTTGCGTGCAACCCTGCAGGATCTTAGCATCGAGGTCCTGCAGCTGCCCCTGCGCCTCGAAGAACGAGGACGAGCGGAGCGAGATCTCCTTCACGAGATGGAGCTCCACAACATCGAGGTAATGCGATAGCTTCTCCTGCAGCGCGATGTTCTCGGCAACGTTAGCGAAGGGGCAGGCGGCGCGGAACGTAGCTCCGTCCTCGAGGCGGAAGTCCTCCTTGAAGTAGAGCGCGGGAACCTCGCGGAGGCAGGCGACGAGCGCCTCGCCCTGGCCGGAGGCGGCGGCGGCATTGGCGAGCGCGTTGATCTGTTCCTTGGAGGTGTGGTTTCGGATGTCCTCGAAGCGATGGTAGGCTTCGGCGATAGGCACGACGTACTGCTGGAAGTCCGATCGGGAAACCTCGGAGGCGGCCTTGGCAACCGCGATGGGAGCGAACTCGGGCGGAGCGACTGCGGTGGCGGAGGACCACCAGGCGCCCCAGGATGCGGCGTCGGAGGCGTGAGGGTTGTTGAGGATCGATGAGAGGCTCTGAATGGAATCAGAATTTGATTTGGAAAGAGAAGCAGATGAAGAGAGGGAGGTGGGTGACCTTCCCCACGATTGCTGGGAAGGTGGGGAATCCATCACATTACGATTGCGATTTCAATTGAAGTGTTTGTGATGATGATTCCGTTGCGCTAATGTGATGAATTGGTGAGTATGATTTTTTTGGGGATCTGAGAGGGAAGTGTTGTGTTGAGAACATGCGGGATCGGGATCTTCAACTCGGAAGCATCAAACACCGGAGAAAACTGGGTGGGGCTTCAAAAATTTAATCGCACCACCATTGTACGAGTAAGCCAACAACACATTACACTCATTCCACATCTAATCTTATTTCTGAAAATTAGTATACAGAATTTCTTTTATCAATAACTAATTTTCTTAAATAGATATTATTTTAATCGTATTTATATTTATAATAACATGCTCGTGAAATTCAGATTATTCATATGCCAAAATCAATCATTAAGATTGTTCCACACCTTCACCACCCCACACACATTTATTTCACAGAGTGTCAACCGTAGAACACAATATTAGCTATGTCTTATTGGTTTTGTAAAGTTTATGAAAAATGAGTTTAATTTCGTTCAAATTAAGAATATTAGCTAAATATAAAATATAGATACATTTATTTTATGTTTAATATTTTCTAAGTAAACTTTATTAAAAGCAGGGATGTCACCGGAATGGGTAGAGTACGGATAATAACACTCTCGTACCTTACTCGCTGAATAAATATTTGTCTTGTCCTCGTATACATATCCGTCCAATATGCGTTATACGGATATCCATATAATTTTTTAATATTCATGGATATCCACATATGCCTGTGGGTACTTAAAAAAATAAGAATATTTAATCACATATTATAATCGTAAATTCAAATAAAATAAAACACATAACATTCATAAATTTTAAACAAAGTTCAAATAACTTATTTAAACAGTGTTGAATGACAGTTTACAAAGAAATGATTTTTTTTTAAAACTAATTAACAAACAAATAACTCATTCAAAATCAATATATTAATATTTTAATCATATTTTTTAATTTTTTGAAGTTAAATTAGAATATAGCAGATACATATATATATATATACGGTACAGATAGTACCACTACGTTAACATGCGAGTATTAGAATATTTATACTCATGACACATAAATATTCATTTATAATGTTCATTCTCTTGCGGGTTTTATCTGTGAATAACTACAAATACGAATTTTTTTCCGAAAACATTTATCGTCTTCAAATATATTATGATTAACTTGGTGCATGCGTGGAGTAATTATTTTCGGACTACGATCAAAATTTTAAAAGCTGTTCAAATTTGTAATAAGAAATATTAAGTGCTGTATTCTTAATTGATTTTTAAGTTTAAATTCATTTGTTATTGTATTCCAAAGTGTTATTGACGATGGAAAATTCTTCCAAGTTTAATGTAGTTTTTATTTGAGTTTTTTTTTTGTTAGTGCTGAAACAATTAATCACTATATGATCCTTTTAGAATAAATAAACCAATGGCACAATGCTTTTAACTTGAAAGACATAAAAAAACTAGTTAAAATTTCAATTTTGTATTTTCGACCAATATTTTGAATAATAAAACTTAGTTTCAACCAGTTAAAAAATCGAATTCGACAACGATCTTTAAGTCTATATTTCTTTTGAGTTAAATATATTTTTAATTTCTTAAATTTATACTTTTTATATTTTCAAATTAAAAAAAATTAATGTTAAATTTCAAATAGTTATTTTTAATCCTTTTAGTCCTATGCATTACGTACTGACATACTTAGAACAATTATATGAACAAACCACGAGTAATTAAAATAATAATGTAAAAATGTATTTTTTTTTAAAATAATCCTTTAAAAGTGAAATAAATTTCATTGTAGTTTTCAAATGTAAAAGTAACATTTTTCGTCTTTAAACTTTAAAATTGATTCTTTCAACCTCTTCAATTTAAAAGTGGCATTTTTTCTGTCCTTTAAATATAACAAAAATGGTTTTTGAATTCTCACTGTTTAAAGATATATTTTTAATGCTGGAAATTAAAATTGATTTTTTTATTAAAAAATAATTTTTAGTCCCATAAATTTAATTATGGTATTTTTAGTTTTTATTTCTATGAAGATAAATTATTTAAATTTTAAAGTCTGTCGTTGTTAAAAAGCCAAATGTTTTTTATAATTTAAGGAAAACATACATGATAAGTCAAACTTCCAAAATTTAGATAATAAATATTTTTTAAGAAAATCGTGTTAGTATAATATTATGGTTAGGCTACACATTTAGCCACAAATCACTGCACTTTGGTCTCAAAATAATGCAAAAATGAAAAAAAAAAATCATTTATGGTAATATGGCAGATTCTTTTCTTTGTCAACTATGTGAAACTAATAAATTGTCCAATTTAGTATTATTTAGGGAAAGATCATTCTGGAACATCCTCTAATTAGGTGTTTTCTTTTTTGGAACAAATTATAATGCATTATAAATTATTGTTTTCAAATTTCGTTTATTAGGTACATTGTGTTACACCCTATAACAATTAGTTTGCGTGTTTTTGCTGTTCATAGTGTTAATACTTTTCAGAATGTTTAATTTTATGTTAGTAATTTACATATATTTGTGTCAAAATTACTTTTGAAAAACGTGACTCAACTTTCTTTAAAAGTAGACGTTTTTTGTATTTTTGTAAATTATGAAATTTATGTGTTTTGTTATAATTGCATTTCTTTTTGCACATTTAGTGTTTTTTAGTAGATATATCCTACTCTTTAAATAATTGTATCTGCCTCATTTTCTAAAGACTTTGCGGAAATTAAATAATTACATTTGATAACTCAAAATATAGATTATTTTTGTCTACCTTAATAATAACTATACGTGAATCAAAATTGAGAAATTTTGGGTGTTAGTTTCTTAAATAGCTTTTCAGTGACACAATTCATTCCATCAATTGAAGTCAACGATGTGTCATGGTCAACGAACTCACGAAACTATAGTATAACCATTTGTACGGAAATTTAAGCACTATATATATCAACACATATCAATGATTACATTATTACATACCTTATTTCATTCATTTGTGTTATTAACCATCCTCGAGATAAATTTATCATTTAATTTGATCATTAATTTCTTTAGACAAAGCTAGTCACACATATACACGATGTTTGGAATTTTTCTGTGTTATTTTTTTATATTTTATTTTTTGTCTTTAAAATAGATTGATAATCACTAATTTTTTAAACTTTAAAATATTAAAATAATGTATTTTTAATACTCAATAAAAACAACATAAAAAAAAACTCAACAGAGGAACAACATAGAACAGAAAATTCAAAATCTACTTTTTAGATTGTAAAAAGTAATGTAATATCATAAATTTTAAGTGATAAAAATCTTATTTCTTTTAATTTATATTTTCCACATTCAGATAAGGTCATGCATTAAATCTCGTAATTTTGAAAGTAAACAACATTTATATTCTTTTGATATTCAAATAAAAGCATTCATAACACACACAAGTATTACATTGCACCTTAATTATAACAATACTGAGAAGACAGAGAGTGGTAGCATGCAGCAGCTACCTCTTATTTAGCAGAAATCAATGCAACTGTAGACATGTAACACTGCTTCAGAAGCAGGTGCAGTACATGGGAAAGAACTTAGGGTAAGGTAGCATGTGAAGTGGCGGTGGTGGCGGTGGTATCTTAAAGGGTGGCACAAAAAGCGGTGGTTTCTCAAAGGGTGGCATGGTAAATGGCGGTGAAGAAAGTGGTGGTTTCTCGAAGGGTGGCATCGGAAAAGGTGGCGTCTTGAAGGGTGGCACGAAGAGTGGTGGTTTCTCAAACGGTGAACTGTAAAACGGTGGTTTCTCGAACGGTGGTTTCTGAGTTGGTGACTTATAAAAGGAGGGTGTTGTGTGAGTTGGAGGGTCGTAAGTGGGAGATGGTGCTTCAGAGGGAGCGTTGTGAAGAGGTGGTTTAGTAGCAGAGTGTGCAAGTGCTTGAGGGAGTTCAATCATGGCACCAAAGAGGAGCACCAGAGAGCTTAAGGAAACAATCACCATGTTGTTCATTTCCTTAACACACGATAACAATGATGTTTTACTCACAACCATGATGTTCTTTGCACACGACTATGATGTCCTTTTATACCAGTTTGGAGGGCCTTGTAGTAGTTGTGATCTCAGTAGGTGAATCTTTTTGGATGTTGCTGTTGAAAAGTGGAAGGGAACATGCAGGTACAAGTCCATACCACTGTGAATATTTTTCAAACCACTTATGTGGATAAATTACACCTGGGATCAATGATCTAAACCTCTAATGGGATAATATATTGATGGGAACAAATATATAAAATTAACAGAGTCAAATAATTATTTTTATTTTAAAAATGAGTTTTAAACTTAACTCAATCCTATAAAATCAATTTATAAAATAGGATTTATACCTCACTTCTATATTATATAATTGTCTCATCTTTTGTGATATAGAACTTGGAATATATGAACACGTAGAAAATAGTTACTTCTCCTCTATATATATTATATTGCTTCCTTTAAAATGAGGTAAGTTCATTAGGGTTTGAATTCTACGTCTTGACATATCCAAATTATAAGTTCAAAAAGTAGTTGCAGTAAAATATCGCTTTCAAATTTGGTATATGAAATTGTAAATACGGAATACATTTAGTAAATAAAAAAAGGAAAATTATTATCCTGGAGAAGAGTTCTGCATGAGAAAAATTTAATAAAAAATAACTTTTGTAATTTAAATTATATATAAATTTAAAAACTGATTTTAACTATTTTTTTTTTCTATAGATACTGATAAGAAAAAGTGTATGGTGTAAGAAAAAGTTGTGTCAATTATTGCCTCACATAAGCTATTATAGAAGTGATTGATTCATGTGCTGTTTTATATCACACGTTACATATCGTTTGATGAACTTTGTATCTTTATACAAGTGCTTCTCATTCTTTTGTATATTCAATTCTCACCTCACAATTGGTGTTCTTCTCCTTCTTTGTTTTGATGCTACCAATCAATTATAGATATATTTAAGCACATGTTCCTATGGAACTGTACTGGGAAGAGACCAGCTCGGATTCCAAGCTGACGGATTGTTTTAGTTGTGGTATAGTGAGCTCGGATTCTGAGCTGACGGATTGTTTTAGTTGTGGTATAGTGAGCTCGGATTCCGACTTGTTCGATGTGTTAAACACATATATCATTAGCTCGGACCTATCTACTTGGCCAATTGAAGAACGACTGAACCCGAGAAGCGAAGTTAAGCATCGCTCTTTCAGGGGTAGACCAGGTCAGCGTCTTTTCGAGACCTAACAAAGGTTCACTATGGGATGACCCTGGAATATAG
>Ga0099823_1007195_pt1 | contig 11281 bp, 8 predicted proteins | sample CowpearedBW_FD_76831 | JGI IMG/M metagenome (GOLD analysis project Ga0099823, IMG submission 76831) | Root nodule microbial communities of legume samples collected from California, USA - Cow pea red BW | ecosystem: Host-associated > Plants > Roots > Nodule | place: USA: California | collected... | reverse complement strand
TTTTCTCTCTCTCTCTCTTATTTAGAAGAAAAATCACAATCCATCTTGGTAATATTCATGTTGTTTAGAGTAAACCAGGTTTAAGCTCCAAAAATAACAAGATTCAAGCACAAAGAATCTCAACGACAAGCAACTTGCATGTGTGTGTTCACATACAGTTGAATAAATAAGGAGAAGAAACTTTTACGGAAGAACATATTTTAGTGTAAAGTGAAAATTGGAAAAAAATTAGTTCGAATGATAAAAAATTATAGCATGCGATGAAAAAGAAAAGATAATGTAAAATATTAAGGACAATCAATTGAGAGAAATTTGATTGAGAGAGAAGGGGTGGTGGGGCGAAGGGTCACACTCTCTTGGGGTAAGCAAATGAAGTCGAACACGTCTTAATTGGTCAAATACAAAAGAGAATTCACTGTCACACGTGTTAGTTCATTCAAAAATAATAGAACTGCACATGATGAATATGTCAAGAGAGGCAATTGGCGTTAAATATGAACATCTCTGACGTTTCTTTCTGTTAACTCAACATTTCAATCAAAACTTAACAACTGCCGCAACATTAACTTATCTTTCTTTTTCTTGTTATTGTATTTTGTGGATAGTTTTTATTTTTTTATTTGGTTGGTGTTTTGGTGTGTAATTTTATAGGGATATTTAGGATCAAACTATTTTCTTGCATTTTATGCCTATCTTAACAAAGCAATAAGATGGAAAATATTAGTTCAAGTTATAACCGATTAAAGCATGTGGTGAAAAAGAAAAGATAGGGTAAAAAGGTTAAAAACAATTATTTGAGAGGAATTTAATGTAGGGATTGAAAACGTGCCAAAATAAAGAAGACTACAACATCTTTGAAAAATAATGAAAACCATAAGAAATGACCCCATTTAAGACGGAAGTCTGAAATTTGTGGGGTAGATATTCAAGCACTTCCGAATTCAATGACCATAAACATTTTCGTTTGAACACAAACACAAATACACTGTACATACGAATCTCTCTGTACATCTTATGGAGGAGATTTTACAGGTTCATTAGATTTCTTATACAGGTAATAGCGGAAATATAAAACATGAATGATTTGATGTGTTAAGAAATGCCCAATTCAAGTGAATAGTCTCAGGCGAGTTGTAATTGGTTGCCGGCACATAGGGCATGAAGATAATGTCACGCCACACTCCTTGCAAGTCTGTCAAAAGCAAAAATGCAAATAATTAAGACATATCTTCACATGTTCCTCAAACAAAAAACTTTTCAACTTAAAATTCCTTTAAACATAAGCATTAAACATGAAACCAAAACATTAACATTGACATTAACAAAAAATAAAAAAAAAAAAGGATTATCAATCATAAATAGTTAAAACCATATGTCACATAAACATTAGAATTGAGTGAGTTCATTACAGAAACTTACTGTATGACCGCATCCAAAAGCCATGTCCTTCGGATTGGTTAAGCAAATAGGGCATGCCTAAAGCAAGAAACACATTTATCTTGTAAGCATAATTTGATTTTAAAATGAACCTAATGCAGGAGAAAGACACCTCAATCGGGTACAGGAAGCATACTGATTCTACCGTAGCTGGAGCTGATGGCTCAACTGATTCAAATTTTGGAACTGCTAGAACTGCATTGTCACGATCTATTACTTCTTTAGGCGGAGGAAAAGGCCTTTTACGTTGATAGCTAATTGACTTTTCACTGCACCAGAATAATTTGAGATCCGTATCCTTGAATATAATTTAGAATTATTATCACACCTGTATTTCATTACTTACTTTGCAAGTGGTAGGTTTTGGGTTATCCGGTATTGAATTGGAATTTCCATAAGGGCAGCAAGTGCAAATGCTGCTTCCTTCTTTGATGCATCTCTGTTCTCAGACATGATCTTTGTGAAATTCACAAACTGAAGGGGAAAGAAGGAATATAAAGTGAATAACAAGTCCATATTATAATAATAATAGTATTTAGTAGTAGCAGTAGTAATAAAAACTCAAATCTTAAACGGTTTACAACTAAAGGTGGGTATTCTAAAATATGGAACACTTAAGATTTTACAGTCTTTTTCTACTATTAAGCAGTCATTTCAAACTGATTATCTTCAATTCACATACTAATGCTATGTTTAAATATATCAGTACAATTTCTTCACAATGTCTGGATTTTAAATACTTGTTAGAAAGAGAATTTTGACCTAATTCAACCGTATAAAACTGGTCTGTACCTGCTTATACACTATAATTTGATTATATGTCAAGTAGTCCAGCAGTACTGTTTCTTTTCAATTGTAATGGGTTATATATGTTTTCTGTGACTTATTTACCCAAGTATGTTTTTATGACTTTTCTTTGATACTAAGTAGTTTGTTAGCTTCATCTTGAGGGGATATGTCAGAATATTAACGTGTCCCATGTAAAAGAGTATTATTGTTTTTATTGTGTCAGTACATAGTCAGTGTTGTCGGGTGGGACATTTATTAGTTGTAAAATAATTTGTACTCGACCTAGATTATAGGTAGAGAGAGGGGCATAAGACCCATATTATATTCAGAATCTAGTTATAAGTATTTCTATACCCTTAGCAGTCCCCTAAAATTTAAATAATACTAAACACTAATTACAAACTCGCGAAAAATGAACACATAGTCGGATCATACATCAGTCAAATACCTGAAAGTTGTCAAATAAGCGCTGAGTAATGCTATCATCGAAGTGCTGCATTTCATCCCATGGACCATCTCCAACTCCAACCAAAATAATTGAGAGGGGATGGTGACTGACGAATGATGGTCAGAATAGCTCCATATTAAAGACAGATTCCAAGAACAGTAGCAAAAGAAATTGATTTACCTTGCAGCAACAATGGAATTAATAGTTGCTTGTTCTTGTGGACTAAACTTTCCATGTGGTGTGCCTGAATTTCTAGTAACCTGTAGAAAAAAGATATTTCAGAAATAAAAAAGAAAATTAGTGAAAAATAAATTATGTCAAGAAAAGATACTAATAAAATAACATAAATAGGTAAAACCTGTCCATCAGCAATAATGACAAGAACATGGTATTGACCATTGCTTCTTTCCACAATATCAACTGCTGCATCGATTACAGGGGCAAATGATGTTGGACCTATTTATAAGGAGACAACTGTCAGAATTCGTATCACGTCTGGATACCCAATTCATCTTTCTCCTTGATTTTTTTTTCCTATTTGGACTAGAAGAATAATTCATTGAAGAAAAATGGAAATATAAAGCAGGATTATCCTTAAAAATGATATAAAACATAAAAAAACAACAGAGCATATACATCAACCTAAAAGGGAAATAAAAACTCTTTCAGGAAGATCCAGAAAAGAGCTTTCGTGAACCCTAAAGATCGTCAACAGAAAGTCTGCAATTAATGGAAACAGATATCATATCCACTTGTCCTCCTCTGACTGGGAAGGAAGAAAGGAGCTGCTTTCATGTTTTTCGTTGGTGCCTACAGTTCTTCCATAAAACTCGCTTCAATCTCTAGTCAAAATTGGCAGATGATATTCTCTGCATTCTACTTCTAGACTTTGGTAATTCTAATTTTATATCTAAAGCTCGGTATATTGGTTCTAGAGCTATGAAGCATTGACACGGACATCAACACAATACGGACACAGGGATACGGCTAAATTAGAAAAATATAAGACACATACATAATATATATGTGTGTGTACAAATTATACTTCATAATCTGAAAAAATCAAGAGAAACATTTATAAAAAAGAAGTCTAACAAAAGAAAAACTTATGTAAATCATAATGTTTGACTCTCATATTAGTTCATCTTCATAAAAAAATACAATTTCTAATTATGATTCATCAAGAAATAAGCTAGCAATCTCAATAATTCCATTGTCATCCAATGAAAAGTCATCTCTTGCAATATTCCACAATTTAGTTTCCTATTCTTTGTATTTTGAAGAATTTCTTGAGAGAAGACAAAGATTACTATGGACAAATATTAAATCCTCCGCCCTTTTAGGTGTCATCTCATTTCTTTTCAAAGAATGTATAAAAGAGTAAGTACTCCAATTTCTTTCACAACAAGAAGAAGAACTTGGTTGTCCAAGTAGCTTAAGAGCTATCTTTTAAAGTGTTGATGCATGAGATCCATGAACAATCCACCATGATTTTGCATCTAATTTACCTCTATCCCTTAAAGAGTCAACATCAGCAAAATTTTCTCTTCCATCTTAAAATTTTGCAAACTCTATATTTATTGTCTCCTTACATCAACATCATCAAAGTACCTTTTAAAACATTTATTCCTTTCATGAGTAAGTTCCACATCTTAATGTGGGGCACGTCTTTGTGAATCTTCATTTAACCATTCATGACTAAAATATCTACAATAAAATCGTGTCTTCTTCGACGTGTCCACGAATAGGGCCATGTTTGGCCTAAAGAGATGTGTCCAACATTGCGTCGTGCATGCACCCGCTGCGTGTCCATGACCGTAGTGCGTCACGATACCAGAGTCGTGTTGGAGCTTCAGAGTTCTAGAGCTTTAAATCAAGCGACCAATACCATTGCTCCTCTTACCAATGTAAAAAGATATGACTATGACAGTCATAAGAAAATTTACTCACTACACATTAGATGAAGATTCTCTGCAGGTTAGGGCCAAAGACAAAGGCAATACTAACATTGTTACTTTGATGCGGATTGGACAGGATCACCTATAGAAGATCTAATTTTGGGTATTGTGTTCTTATTAGAGATCTCATGGTAAAACAAGAAACATAAGATAGTTGCTAGATCTATCGAGAAGCAAAATATCATGCTACTACAGCAACCACTTGTGAGCTTACATGGATAAGGCAACTACTACAAGAACTAAAAGTTGGGGACATGAAGTTTATTTGTGACAATCAAGCTGCACTTTACAATACATCAAACCCAATCTTTCAAGAAAGAACCAAACACATAGAAATTGATGATCACTTTTTGAGAGAAAAGGTGCTCTTCGGAGTAAACACAACCGGTTTTGTCAATTTTGTTAATTCTAGCAACCAATTGGTAGACGTGTTCACCAAGTCGCTCAGATGCCCTCGGGTTGAATACATTGGTAACAAACTTGATGCATATGACATATATACTTTAACTTGAGGAAGAGTGTTAGAATGCAATTAGTCACTAGCTATTACAGATTCTAGGAGATTAGGATCATTTATTCCTGATTTTTAGGCAAGAATTGTTGTATTTAATTCTGTAAATTGGTATAAGTACATACCATGTGGTCTGCATTTGACACAACATTCAGATAACACTTTCTTATAAACTGCATACAAACCCCATTACTTTCACAAGTTTTGCAGGTCAATGGATCAGCAAATCAACTATGATGTCTTCTGCAAGTTTTTATCTGTCATAATTTCATATATACATTATATAATTTTTCTTACAGTGGTGTCTTGCCATCATCATCATACAAGTACTTCTAGACAATCACTATAGTAGGGTTATTCTGCAGGGCCCTAAACTTGTAAAAAAGAAATTGTAAAAAATGGTCAACAAGGACAATAATATTAAACCTGCCAATTTTAAGTGTGGCACAATCTCTCGGTAGCGTGCAAGTACTTCCTCAAAACCATGACAATAGCGATCATCAGGATAGAAGCTGAACACATTCTGATCATGTGTATATGCTACAAAAGTATACTTATAATATCAATAGAGGAGAACAAATAAAATTTCTTCGAAAAGTAGATCAGAAACAACTTCTCACCATCACCAAATCCAAAACATGGGATCAGATTGTCTTCATCAAACGAAGAGAGAGTACGGCCAATAATAGAGATCGCTTGCTCATATGGATTAGGAGTGTTTCCAATATGATGAAGGCTTTTGTGGTTGAAAGAATATTTTCCTACAATTACCAAAGTGTGACTTTTCAGCATTCTCCATAGTTATATGTACGTATAAAATTAATTTTATGTTTAACAGAAATAACCTGTCCACTCATTGCTTTTGGTGAAGTCAATACCAATTATAAGATTCGAAGACTCCAAACCAGCTTCTCTCAAAGCGGAAACAACCTGAGATATAACATGCAAAAGCTAAGTTTTTTAGGAAATCCACGCGAAACAGCAAATCATGTACGGTAAGGGGAGGTACATCATTTCTACCAGAGAATGTTGGCCTAAACATTTTTCAAGACTAACAAATACCATTCGATTTTATCTTGTTGCGTCCTTTAATATCCTCATATAATTGTTTCCAGTCTCCATAGCTAAACCACTGAGTTAATGGCAAGTTGGTTAATTAGTTTTTTTCTTATCAAAATGGACCTAAAAGCAAAATGTTAGTCTTTTATAAGCGTGGGTTCAGGCGCCAACTTTTTTAAATGGAGCCACATTTCTTCGTAGTTCATATTTCTTCTGAAACTAAAGCAGGTATCATTAAATTTATATTTAGAAGTTGTAACACATTCAATGACTATTAGTATGTCCATATATAGATAGATAATAGAGACAACTTGAAAACTTTAAAGAAATAGTGAAGTTCAATTGATCAACAAATTCTTACACAAGTTGATTTGAAATTATATAATCAAACAAACTAAAATTTTCCTACAAGCCTGATTGAGGATTCATCCTCTAGTATACCAGAAAGAAGTTTTCCTTGGAATGATAAGATTAATAATTACTATTTCCCCTAAATCAATGAGCAAAAAGTAGCAGTAAAAACCTGATCCAATGAACTGAAATTGTCAGCTATATATGTGGATTGCTGCTTATGCTGATGTTTGGTATTCACCAAACTCCCAGCATAAGAAGAGGGTTGAACCGGTTGATGATATTGATAGCTAGTATTCACTGAACTTTCATCATAGGAAGGGTGGTGATGATATTGATGGCTAGCATTTGCTGAACTTCCATCGAAAGAAGGGGGGTGATGATATTGATGGCTAGCATTTGCTGAACTTCCATCGAAGGAAGGGGGTTGATGATATTGGTGGCTAGTATTTGCTGAACTTCCATCAGAGGAACGGTGGCTAGTATTTGACTCTGCATTTCCCATAATTAAAGTCCTTTTCACCTACATCAAAATTAAAAGTAAATAGACAATAATATAGAATTGGAGATAAAAGCAATAGGACTAAAAACAAATTAAAATGAGAACCACAACAAAAAAAGTGATAAAAATTCACAGTAGTTGTAAAATACTATATCTGGACTCAAATGAAAGCAAAATTACCTAAGTTCAGACTAATGAATAAAGTAGTTATGTTCATCAAATACTTTTCACTTTATGAAATAAAGAGGTGCTTTAGCTAAATTATCCCCAGTCATATTTATCCCAATGATGCTCAAGTGCAAGCTCAAGTGCAAACATAAGTATATCTGACATAATAACATTAAATGAGGTTAAGATAATCAGAATTTGGTTATATTTGTTAAAGATGGCTATTATTATTTTTTGCTTATATTTGAATTGAAAGCAAGTATTACCTTCAAGGGAAAATAACAAAAAACAAAAATACGTGGATCAAACCATTCTAACAATCCTAATTAGGATATTATACCACTAATTACATCATCACATAATTAGTAATAGACAGTAAAGAGTGTAAATATACAAATATACAATTTATTTATCTCCCAAGAAGTGTTTCAAAAAATTTTAAAAGAAATATAAACATCACAATCCTAGAAGGGATTTCAAGATACAAGAATATATACATATATACCACCTATTCTAATATCTCAGATCTTTGCAGTCTCATTGCTGCTCGCCACTATCATTTCTGTTCACGTATAATATACTATCATTATAAGTTAAAAATCATAACACAACAAAAAAAAAGAAAGGGTAAGCCGGTGAAAATTAAACAATACTACATATAAATATCAAGACCCATGGTCCATCTTGAGTATGACCAAGATAAATTCCTTATATATGCAAGATCCTATCCTTTTTCATATCGAATGTAGAAACCTCCTTCGACTAACATCTAGATAACTTCCTCTACATGAGTTTTGATACTATGAGTTTTGATACTAGCAGAGTCAGGTGTACGAAATCCTTCTCCATACACCATTTAACATCATATCATTGTAGATTCACAACATCCACACAAAACGCATATCTTATTCCAAAAACTTTAAATCAATTTAAAATACAATATTTCCTTAAATTCTGGCCCAGCACCCACTTTCCCCGCCCAACGAAAACCAAAACAGAGCTCACTAGGTTTCAAATTTCAGTTGGCACCTAGCTCGCACCCAGCGGCTCAAGCCCTTGATGCTCAGCGGAAAACCAAATTTTCATTTTCACTCAGCGCCCTTCACTCTCACTCGGCAACTAAGGCCCTGCGAGCCAATTTCGTGGAGCTCGCCTTGCGCGGCCAGGTCCTGCCTAACGAACAATAGCTATGGCACATGCTCTGCCAAATATTACTAGCCACAAACTAAACCCGTTCGGTTTCTAACATTAGATTTCGTCACCGGAAAATATAAAATTCAATTTATTCGGTAACCGTAACAGGATTCAGGATTCTGCAATTGCATCACAAATTCAAAACGTCAAACTTAAATTGCACGAATCAAGAATCGTAGCAGTATTATAGAAAGAGAGAGTTGAGTCACCTGAGCGAAGAGATTGAAAACGAATCTGAGTTTGAAGTGAATGAAGTTCCTCAACTCGCGCTTTTTCTAGATACTACTTTGACCACGGTGACCATTTTCTCAGACAGGATATTGTTACCTAATTTTATAAAATGAGATAAAAAAAGATTAAAAATTAAAAATACAACATCAATTAAGAAATATAATTTTTTTATTAGCAGCTTAGTAAATTTAATTGGACTATATATATTTAAAGGACATAATCGAAGAAAAAACATAAGAAATAATAATTAGAAAGGATAAAATTTTCGCTGTATTGGTGGAACTTGTGTCCTTTTGATGCGTGTACTCAAACTTTTCTTTCTTTGTCAAATGTGAAATACTTTTTGAGTTGTTGTTTGATAATGATGGAGTCTTTGGCAAAAGGTGCATTATCCATGTGAATCATTGAATCAAATTCAAATGCTTTTGTGTTAATAATTAAAGTGAAGATACTTTTATAAGAAACCGTAAACAATGTTTTTGCGTCAATAAGTAAAACGAAGATATTTTTATACTTTAAAAAACAATATTCGAGTTGATGGCAAAACGAAGATTAATTTAATTATTTAAAATTAAATAATAGTTTAAATTTTTTTAATATTTTTAAATTTGTATGTACTTTTTCTTCAAATCAATTTTTGTTTGTTGATCAAAACATAATTGCAATGATTCTGATTTATATATTTTTAATTATTAACAATTATTTAATATTTAAATAATGTTTTATATTTGATAATTAAATAACTTTATTTAAAAAATAAATAAAATTAATGAATTTTTAACTATTTATCTAAACAAAATATTTTTAAAATAAATTAATTTAAAATAGATTCATTCAAATTTAAAATATTAAATATCTTAGAAAACTTGTAAAATTTCCATCAAAATAAAACACAAGTTAACCTTTTCTTTTTCACAATATTATTTGTTTAATAAATACAAGAAAACAATAAATACTCAGTGAAATTTCACGAAGTTAGAATCTGAGAAAAAAGAAAACAATGGGAGAGAGAAAATTCGAAGGAGAAGCAAAAAAATCCGAGTTTATATATTGCTACAGCTATACACACACACACACTTGACGTGCATGTATAAACATGCAAAAGCAATTAACTGTTATTGAACCCTAAAAGTGCTTAAATTGTTGTAAAAACATGAATTTGTGTCTCCAAAAGTGCTTTTGGTTTACCTCACAAACTGTTGTATATATATATATATGTAATTGTATCCAAATGCTTTAGGCCAAGAAGAAGCAGAAAAAGAAACCTAATAGCTGGATCACTTTATTATGAAAAATGGAGTTCTAAAGGTTATTTATTTACGCAGTGTCTATAAAATGAAAAAAACGAAACCAAACATGGTCGATCTTTTTTATCTTATTCGTACCAGTGCCCCACAGAATCAATCTGGTGATTCTGAATGGAGTTTGGGGAAAAGGGTAACGAAAACTTCTGATCAGTGGTGACATATGGGGGCTGAGAAATGAGATTGGTGGAGGCATATGCACCATTGAATTGTTGGTTATTATCGTCTTGGCTACTGTTACTGTTATTTTGTTGGTGCTGTTGTAGCCTTTGTTCAGAACGAAGTTGCTTTGGAATGTTAAGTTTTTCTCCTTCGATCTCTTTATATTTCTGAAGGTAAATTTTCAAGGGTTCAACGTAATCCTCAAACCCTAAGGTTGTGATGGCCCAAATGACATCATCACCATTGATGGTCTTTCTCTTCTCCCTCTGACATTTGTCTGAGGCTTCTCCGGTCACAAAGCTGATGAACTCAGAGACACACTCTTGGACAGTTTCCTTTGCGTCCTTGGAGATTTTTCCGTTCGAAGGAATAACCTTTTTCATGATTCTTCCCACGTTGGCAATGGGGAGAAACCGGTCTTGTTCTTTGTTGTGGTTATTGTTGTTGTTGTTGTTATTATGGTTATTGTTGATGTTGTTGTTCTGTGTGGTTGGGGTGGTGCTGGTGCTGTTGTTGTTGTTGGTTGTCTTTAAGCAAGGGCTTTCGGGGCTTGCAGAGTTAAAACCATTTGGCAAAGTGTTATGGTTTTCATCTTCCATGACAAATTTAATGTTGGAGATAAAGGGAATGGAGAAGATTTGGATATTTATTAGTTAATTATGTTGCATATTACTGTGTAGATAAACTGAAAGAGAGGCATAAAAATAGGCATGTAAGAAGGGTTAGGACAAGGAAAATTCGAAAACAAAAAAATGGGTGCTGTGGATTTTTTCACCAATCAAATCCACCGGACTCGCTCTAGATGTTAGATTACAATACTATTATTGACATCCAAAATTCTCTTTCTTTCTTTATATATCTTCCTACACTTATATCCCATTTTCAATCAAAATCCAACAACTATGTCTCTATTGTATATACTTCTTTTCATCTTTCGTACTTCTTAATAATCAACTTTATGATAACTATATATGCATATGTATTATATATATATATATAAGTGATAAGATCATTATATAAGCACTCTCAAGAGTCATTATAAGTGGTAGCATTTCTCCATCTGCTTCTTAATTTTTGTTTTGTTATTTTAGATTAAAATATTAATTATATATATATATATATATATATATATATATATATATATATATATATATATATTATTTATTA